>Ga0310696_10000060_pt1 | contig 192097 bp, 133 predicted proteins | sample AusTroGonzalo_MG_4_FD_203885 | JGI IMG/M metagenome (GOLD analysis project Ga0310696, IMG submission 203885) | Bovine rumen microbial communities from tropical cattle in Woodstock, Queensland, Australia - Gonzalo_02 (v2) (version 2) | ecosystem: Host-associated > Mammals > Digestive system >...
TCTGTTTCTGGTTTTTTTTGTGTAACACCATTATCGCAGAAACCCGTCCGCTTTGGGACTTTTTTCTTCCGCTACGCGCCGTTGGTTTCCACTTCGGTGAATCGCGCAATACATCTTACGCTTTGCGAATTAAGGTGGTGAACATTGTGACGTTAATCTGCCCTACGCGCAAAAGAAATATGGTATAATAACAGCGCATCCATGGAAGGCGATATTAGAGAGAAGCTTGCCTTGAAGTGCAAGTACGCGCACAGCATGTCCACCGACATGTGGAGGCGTCGTACTGTTGTTTTGATTTCTTTGCGCTGCCGCAGAAATTCTCCCGTGAGACAGTGGAGATGCCTTGTGGCGGCGGAGGAGCATGTTACTTCAACTCCTCAGTGAGAATCATGTTAGTTTGAAACCACAAACAAAAAGGAGATCCGAAAGTGAATCAGGAACAGATAGTTGACTCTGTGCGCGATTGGCTTGACAAAGATGACTGGCATTACGAATACAGTGCTGAGAATCACATATTCAAGATGGGTATCAACCTCAAGAGCAAAATCAAGTCTGGTAGAATATTCGTTGACGTCAAGGACGATTGCTACGCAGTGTACCTGTGTGCGCCGATCAATGGCGACAAGGATAACCTCGCCGAACTCACCAAGTACCTAACGATGGCTAACTACGGGCTGCTCAATGGAAACTTCGAACTTGATGTGCGCGATGGTGAGGTTCGCTACAAGACATTTGTGAACTGTGACGGGTTGGAAGCACTCTCTTCGGCGGTAATCCAGGACAGTATCTACGTCGGGTGCGTCATGATGGATCGCTATGGCGATGGCATAGCCGCGCTCGCGCTCGGATTCTCCGATGCTGAAACGGAAATCAAGAAGGCGGAAAAATCGGACGATTCTTCTTCCTCGTGATGTCTACGTAATTTTAGTAGGGGTTTTAGCAATAGTCAAGAAAGATTACAAACAAAGAAGGAGATTGTCAAGATGAGAAAGGATTGGCGGCTTGTCACCATCTCAACAGTTATTGTTTTGGTATTTGTTGTGCTTTTTGCATATCGAAATAGACGGCCTGCCTCCACAGATAATGCTGTCCAAATCGGCGTAATCCTGCCTTTGACGGGCTCGCTTGGATATGAAGGAACTCGTATGAAAGATGCGATGGACTTGGCATTGTCTCAATTAGATGGTGAAAAACAACAATGTTTAAAACTCAATTACGAAGACGGGAAGTTTCTCGTTCGTGATTCCATATCGGCGTTCAACAAATTAAACGAGAAGGGGATGGATGCATGGGTCATTTTTGGTGATACGCCGTTGTTAGGCATGAAAACTTTACTTGAGAAGACTGGAAAACCAGTTTTGTGCCTCATTGGAGCTCAGGATCTAGTCAAAGATTCGCAAACGTTCTTCCATTTTTCGGGATCTATAACGTTGCCGGCTATTGAGAATGCTAAGTTTGCCAAGCGCAAGGGCGTGGAGACGGTCTCTTTAATTTATTTAAATGAACAGATTGGTTTGGAGGTGAAGGGTGCTTTTGAACGGGAGTTTATAGATGAAGCACATAAGGTAGTTGCGTCAGAGGGATTTGACATGGGGCAACGTACAATGAAGAGTTTGGTCGCGAAAGCTATTGCGCCTAATCCGAACGCAGTATTTGTTTACGGATATACGACTCCATACATTGAAATCTTAAACGAATTAAAAAAAGTTGGCTACCGTGGAATGGTTTTGACTGATGGAAATCTTGCTGCTGTAAAGCCCGATCTTATCGGTGGTGGTGAGGGGGTTTGGTATGCAGATTTTGATTTTGGAGATGGATGTGAGAACCCAGAGACAAAAAAGTTTCTGCACGATATGCATAACATCTATGGGGAGACGGCGAGTTCGTTTTCCGCGTTTGCCTATGAAGCGGTACGTGTGTTGTCGACAATTATCCATGACAAGGGTAAAACGCCTACCGATATTCATAGTGGCTTGTTGGCAATTAAGGACTACCACTCCATTTTTGGTGTAATATCGTATCGTGACAATAGGGAACTCGAAATCCCAATAGTGATTAAAAAGGCAACACGGGATAGCGCACAAGTTGTTAATGATTAAGGAGACCCCATCATGGATATAGGAGTGGATACACAACAGGGTGCAGATACATACAACATTGAAATATGGTTGCCAAGCGAAACAGATGAAAACTATTCATCACTAAAGCGTACAAGTGAAAAAGTCAAAGACGCATTAATAGAAGAAAACGAAAAAGAAAATAAAAGCGAAAAAGGAAATGAAAAAGTAGCACTTGTTCCTAAAAAATACTCTTCTAGTGACGTCGTTGTTAATGTATCTACTGATCCTGCTGCTAAGGTTGTCGCGGCTATTTCGTTTTCGGAAGATTTTGCGAAGAAATATCATTTCGATGAAGAACAGCGTAAGAAGAACGGGAATGTGGCCGTTCTTGCAATGATGGGTGGAATTCTTCCTGTAGGGAAGAATTTCTTTAGAATGGGTTTTTCTGTTGAGACTATTGCGGGCATTCTTGGTGACCACGTTATCCATGATCGACAGGTGTCTCATGTGTTTTTGATTCGTGTGGATAATAAACTAGGGGACAGATTTGAAGAAGAATTCAGTCGGAAGATAGAATCCCAAAATTGTTCTCTGGATATACTCAGTATCGATGCGGACGTTAAAAAAGCAACCATTGGGGTCCTAAATGAAAATGTGAGGACTAATAATACGCCGACTACTACGTCTGCGGAATTTGTGAAGAAGAAGGCGGCAGATGAAAAGGAGTCGTCAAGTGTTGAGCATGTTATTAGCCAATGGTTGTCTGGTCGTATTAGATCTCGTTCTGATGAAGGGTTGAAATCAGTTGTCATATATGGATATTGGGAGGGGTATTGGGATTTTGTAAAAGAAGTGTTGAGATGCGAAGACTTTCGTGACGACGAAGATTGGTTATACGTTGAATCAAATTACCCACTATTGACCCCCATTCTTTACAACAAGCAATCAGGAAGTGATTTAACAAATATAGTAGAAATAAAAGAGGCGGATAAATTAAATGTGAAAGATCCCGAATCCGATAGGATTCAAGAGGATTTCGGTCAGATTCCATCAGAAGAGAAAGACGATGATGGGAAGATTAAAATCAATCTCAACCCATCTGATACAAAAGGTTCACTAGAAGAGACGGAAGATGATACACAAGTTACTGGCGCTAAAACGAAAGGCTTTAAAGATAAAACAAAGAAGCTGACAGAGGATGTTCATGTGCAAGGTCTTGGGCGTGTTCGTTGTTTTACGGGAAAACTCGTTGAGAAAGAAAATAGTTTCATTACATTTGCGAAGGAAACAGTTCGTCTGCTTCGTGCTGCTATTAGGTACGCTCAAGACAAATTAGAAAAGGAAAAAAAGCAAGATGATGTTATACCATATATACGAGAACGCATATGCGAGTTTTTGGTAAGGAGTAAGTTTTACGCATCTGAACATCTAGGGTCTTTCTTTTTTCGAAAAGATGGTGAATTGTTTTTCCCTCTCTACCTCTATAACGGAAAGCTTGAGCGACAAAGAATCGTCAGAGAGTCTTGTTGTAATGATGTAGAATTCACAAAGGAAGCTATAGCCGATCAATTACTGCAACTATCTAATTCGTTGAGTAAGATAACGCGGGCTAAAATCCCTCGCAACCTTAAAGTACGCAATTTGGATGGTGCTAAAGAGGTATTTGAGGAATTTTGTGATAGGATTGCCGAGATCTCAGGGGGGGGTGAAATTGATTTTGTAAGTTATTATCCTAATACAGAACGCCAGTTCTATCCATGGCATAAAAAGGGTAAAAATGTTGGCAAGACTGAGCAGTTTGTCACGGTTAGCATTTTTGATGATGTATGTAAAAACATCCAAGGCGTAATACAGATTAACTTAAAAGATCTTGATTTGGAAGACAACGATGCGTATAGAGTATATTTGGTCTGCGAGAGGGCTGGAAATATTTTTGATGCCTTAACACTGGCGGAGTGGTGGAATAGACAAAGCAATGATCGCCAGGCGACGATTATAGCTGGAAATAAAGGTTGGGAGAGATGTCTATTGCCTGTTAAGGCGGTTGTGTTTGCCAAATCAAGGATTGGGAAACAGGACGGTCAGACGGATGAGGGTATGTCTGAAAACGAGTATAAAGATATTATAGACAATGCCAATTATGCACACTACTACCGCGACTGCGACGGCCATGAAAGCAAGTTCAAGTTTGATGAGATTTTAAGTGGTCTTTGTAAACTTCTTGGGTGTAGTGGAGACAACGGCAATTCAGAATCAGATGCCCGTTTTTTATATTATATTCCTGAATATATTCCGGAAGACAACAAACCTGAAGGCAATAATAGTTACAAGACAGGTGGGCAAGGCGGAATCGTTATGGCGACTTGTTGCAAGTTGTCTTTGTTTGATTTGCAAATTATTGAGAATATGGTCTCCCGCATTTTTTCTAAGCTAAAAACATGTTTGGCAGAACATGATGTCCTCCTTTCAAATATAAAGTCAGCAATTGGTTCAATCATGTCCCGTAACGGTTCCCACAACATAGGTAGTCATGTTTTGGCCGCATTATCGCACAATGTTGGAACGATGCCAGATGATCGAGTGTTGTATCAGTATATTCAACATCGAATGGATTACATTGCTACAGCGACGACCGAACGCCCACAATGGCGACAGCCGACGATGATAGTGTCAAGTTTGATGAAAGAGTTTTTGATGCAACGGCATTTGCTTGACCATATCTCTGGGAGCGAAGGCCTTCATGCATACAAGTTCCAAGGACAGAGTATTGACGATAATGACAAGAACACGATTAGGATGCATATTCGTCGTGTAAGGGATTGTGCAAAAGGTCAATGGGAGGGGAAAGGATTTCTTCGTGCGGGAAAGAAGAGTGAATCCGGTAACATTGTGGATTTTATTGATTACGATAAGTCCGAGATGATACATCCCGATAAGGATGTCGCGATTGCCGTGCCAGGCGGTGTCGTGGGCAATCATGCATTCTATACGATCATTGAAAATGTATTGCGAAATGCCGCTAAACACGAGTGGGCTGAGGCGATGCGTGTTTGGAAGATGGCATGCGAACTGTTGGGAGAAGCTGAGTGTTTGGATACGTATAAGGAGTGTCAGCCTAAGAATTTGGACGTGTATGTGGATTTTCTCGATGACCCTGAAGAAGGTAAAGTACGGTGCCGGATTTGGAATGATTGTGTAGTATCGGTAGATGATACAGCCAAAATTAAGGCTGCAATCCTGCGAACGCTTATTAGAAACTGTGATGAACGCAAGGCTGATGGCATTATGTGGGAGGAACGGTTGTTGTCCGCGACAAAAACATTGACCCATTTGTATTCGATACTGAAGGAAAGTGATCCTTTGGTGAACGATAATGCGCTTTACAAATTGATTAATTACGTGTCGGAAGAGACGGCAAAGAAAGAAGCAATTCTAGCAGGAAAGGAAAAAGAAAAATTTGACAAGGATATTGAATGGCGTAAGGGCATAGTGTCAGGATTACGTAGTCGAAAAGAGGGAGGAGAGTATAAAATTGAAGATGGTATAATACGTGATTTCTTGAGGGATGGAATCGCTAAAAGTACTGATGAATTGCAGAAAAAGTTGGAAGGCAAGATTAAGTTGAGTTTCATTGATGAAAGTACAGGTAGTTTGAGGAAAGAGAATTGGGGAATTGCAGAAATGCGTATATCGGCAGGATATCTGCAATGCAGAGGAACTGGGCATATAGGTGGATTGCCTGGTGCGGGTGAGCCTTGCGATATCATATGGCCTGTACGGGTTGAGAATGATGATAATGACAAGTGTATTGCCTATCGTTTTGACATTGATAAGCCCAAGTTGCTTCTTGTTGTGTTAAAGGCAGAGTGCGACATCTCAAGGGTGCGTAATAATTCAATGCGTTTTGGAGTCGACTTCATATGTAGAAAAGATATGAAATCTAATGTTGCTTATCCGTATTCATATATCTTATTTGAACATTTGAATAATGATCTGAAGATGCAACTTACATCGCGAGAAATCATGCTTCCGTATCGCCAGATGTATGCATCAATAGACGGAAATGGCAATGGTCTCGAAGAGTATCTTCCTAACTATATTGGGAGGTTCTTCAAGAGTCTTGAAGACAAGTTTACGGAATTACAGGAATCGGGCGAGAGTGCTGCTAAGGTTTGCTACGAACTTATTGAAGAGGTGTATGCAACTTGGATGCTTCATGTGCAGAAGCGTGGCTTCTTGCCACGAACAGCGGATGAGTCGCCCAAAGATGTAGTTCTAGATATAGAAGATGATTCGTCAAGTGGTTCTGGTCAGACTCTTGTCTCTCAGTACGAGTTGCTGAAATTTGTTTTTGAGAATTCGTTCAACGCAGCAATACGATCCTTCCTTAAAGAGAATCGCCCTGACGGAGGGACCGGCTCATTGAAGATTAAGAACCAAAAGGGAAGTACTGAACGAATGATCGTTTCACTCCCTTCAAAAATTGCCGCCGTGCTGACCGCAGTGTCGCAGATGAAGGTAAGGTTTATTGATGATGAATTCAGCAAACTAGTAGATGAAGATTTGAGTGTTCTGGCGATAATTAATAAACAATTGACACTGTGGATAAAAGAGGTAATTGGTGATGATAAGAAAGTTTGTATTAATCTGGATGAGACAGATCAACGCTGGGCGAGACAATTTAAGAATGAATTTAAACTAGGTTTGACAAAGGATGTTGCAATTGAGGTAGGGTCGGTTGACGATCTTAATGACAGGGGATGTAAATATTGGTTGGGACGCTTTGAGAATTATGTGTCCTCGACGATTCTAGATCAGGCCGAAACATTTCTCTCAAAATATGAAGAGCGTTATATTACACTTCCTAAAATACCTGAATCGCGGAGTAATAATGCAATTCATACTGATGTTGATCCTTGCTCGGAATTTTTATGGAATGCGCAAAAACTGACAATCACGTCTAATTCCAAAAAACGTTCTGAGGCAATAGTCAATCAGGCCATATGCTATTTTCGGCATGGTGATGCTAGGCAGAAAACCATAGGGGATAATTATTACGAGCCACTTAGTGGTTCACAAAGTACATTCAATGTTTTCAGATCGGTATGCAATGATCTATCACATTCACATAATCCTGCAACTCATTGTAAAATCGTTGGATTTCTCACTCGTCTTGTTGAGAATGCGGCGTTTCGTATTTTGATTGTCGATGAACGCGTGGCGAAGTTTGTTAGAGATCATTCGGAGGTTGGTGATATACTTGGTGGGCTTCGTATTGCTGTTGCTGATGATACGAATATAAATGTAATGCGTATGTTTTCTTCTGAACAGATTGACGGTGCTCTTAAATTCTCGAATGTTGAATTAAAGGAGTTTGAGATTGTAGTAATCCATCAAGGAATAATAGATAAGCTCCTGCATGGGCATGAGGATAAATGCAAGGTCAAGGATTGGTTGGATAAACTTGTGGAGAAGCTGCATTATGTTGTGATAACTACAGGCCGAGGGTCCCCGTCTAATATTCCGGACACGGCGCGTGTCTTGCCGTATTCTGTGATTGAAAACTCTCTCTTGCAACGGTTTCCAGAGAAGATGTTGTTGGTTGACGCAATTATGAACATTTTGCCCGTGAGGAAAGAGGAGATGTGATATGAACAATACAATGCATGTCGTAATATTCATAGCTGGAGAGGATGATAAACCCTCTGTCGGTTATGATTCGGTTGAGTTTTCGCGATATTACGACGCCTTTAAACACAAATTCAGAGACAAGGTTCAAGATGTCTGTCCCAATGATGAAGAGGGAATGGATGAACAAAATACTGTCGAGTCCATTCGTCATTTGTTGCATTCATCGGATTCTGATGATTTTACTATTATAGTAGTTGATAAAAATGAAGCATTGAAGCGAGTTACTAAAGAACTCAAAGATAATGGGCGAAAGTTCACGGAGCCGATTTGCAATGCCGTAATAAGCATTGTTGCGCAGTTGGTTTTGTCAATTAAAAGCAACAATAAGAACCTTGAAGTATCTTTGTTCGCGCATTGGCATGTTGAACCTTTAATTGCGGAACGCTCCTTTAATGATTGCATTGAGCATATCGGACAGGATAAGGTCTGTAAATCGTGTGGCGTGGCAAAATTCGTCCAGTTCGCAGTGTCCTCGCGGCGCAAAGAACAGTTTGATTTGAATCCAACCAACGGTGTGATAGATATTCCCACCAACTTAGAGGAACTAAGAGCTTTAGAGTCTAGGTTTAAAGACGATCTGAAGGCTCAAGTTGTAAGTGGTAAGCATAAAATCCAATTAGTTGCAACAAATCCGTATAATAATCTAAAAAGTATAACAGAAAAGGCAGGTTTTGCCTTTATTCCTGCTGAATCGAATGATAGGATGAGCCTTTTGTGTGACGCACTGATCTCATTGGTGGCATCAAAAGGAATCAATTGTTGTATTCCCGGCAAGATAAATCAGTTGCCAGAAAAAACATTTCCCATTTTTGTAGCATGGGATAATTGCGATAAGGTTGGTTCAACAGTTCCGGCAGAGTTTATTATCCAATACAAAGATGACATGAAAGGCGATGATATCTTATCGGAATTAACCTCGCGGATGTCGCAGTGGCTACTTGAAGACGATCTAAAAGATGGAGTCAATTTTGATGTACTTAGAGAATGGTGTTGTTCAATGTTTCGAAGGTATATATTTTTAGACGAAGAAGTCCATGCAGATTCCAATGTTGATTATTCTTCAATTGCAAAGACTGGTCAATTATCTGATGGTGATGCTCAAAAGATTTCATTTCGATTAGGCCAATTGGAAAACGACACACACTATAAATTATTATGGAATGGATTGTTTGCGGACGCGTTGAGTACACTGCAAGAATTTGTTGACGGTGCAGATGATGCGCAAAAGAAATATTATGATTGGGTCAGAAAATTATCGCCAAACGGTTCCGAGATCGTGTATTCAGTTCCTGACAAAAGTTTTACTGCCCTGATTCTGGACGACGATGTGGAGAAACAGAAGGAGCGGTTTGATGCCGCAGGCCTTAAAAAAGTATTTGGTGAGATAACTTGTATAGATGAAAATTGTGAATCCTGCGCAAAAGGATCAATATGTCTTGAAACCAAGCGCACGAACATCGACTTCGTTGTTGGCCATATTAAGCAGTTTTCAAGGGATCATCGTTGCTTTGACGTTGTCCTCGTGGACTTAAATCTGGGTGATAAGGCGGGGCAGGATCCATCAGGATATCAACTCATTAATGTACTAAAGATTTTCTATCCTTCTGTTCCAATTGTTGCATATTCAAGATATGATGACATGGGGCATATATCTCGTGCGTTCAAGGCTGGGACGTCTTGGTTTGTCCGTAAGGATGATGTCGTAAAATTGCCTCGGCATCTGCTCTCGATGTACAAACATAAAGAATGGGAGGCAGAGTGGAGGACAATAACAGAAATGCTTTACAGCGGTAAGGGGTTTTCATGGTATAAGGTGGAAAGTGATAAGGAAGATTTTAACGAAAAGTTTAAAGGAGAGCGGCAATTTCTAACTTACAAGTGCATGGAAAAATATCCCGGAGAGGTTGTGTACATAAAGCCTATGTCTGGGGGATTTAGTTCTGCAGTGACCTTTAAGGCCGTCAAGGGGATGGCAAAAGAATCGAAGAATGAGCATAAACAGACACCTGTTATTATAAAGATAGATTCTTACTACAACACGATGTCTGAATACGAGCGATATTTTAGATTTATCCGACCTTATATTGCCAATGAATCAGGTCGGGTGGAGTCATCGGAGATTAAGTTGGATAATGATCATTCTGCAATAGTTTATACGTTTACAGGTAAGGCTGGTTCTTCAAGAAGTCTGATGACAATGAAAGAATGTTTGAAACGCGACATGAAGAATCTTGCGACCTGTGATTTTCGGTCTTACGAGAAAGTGCTTGATGAATTGTTTGATGACATTCTTTTGCGCATTCATACTATAACTCCAAAAGAAGAAGGGGATCATAGGTTCTCATCATACCCCAATCCAAGCTTCGGGGAACATGATGCTAAAGTGGGGGGGGCTAACAAAGGATTTGTTGCAAATTACTTAAAGCGAATCGCGTTGGCAAGGTGTATTAATGATGCTAAGTTTATTGCCCATGAGGACGATGGCAGCCTGGTGGAGTTTCACATGTTCACTAAAGACGGCGACGCTGAAGCATATGATTATAATGATGGAATGACAATTTTGCTTAAGGGAGATTCAATAAAACATGCGTCGAGATTCCGAAAAGAGATTCTTCCGGGGAGGGCTCTGCGAATTGCCGGTGATCCGGAGATGGACGATGGCAATAACCTTCAGATTGTGCAGGATCCTGAGATTCTAAAGTTTGTGGCTGATGATTTGCTATGTATTGAAGGAGTGTATTCTGATGGAAACGAATACGGGAAGAATATCTGCAAGGTTCTACAACAACTCAGGAAGATGTCAGAATGTAAGGAAGCGTCTGCGAAAAGTGATGTGTTGCGCGATGTGATTAGGGATTATGGTGGCAGTATAAAATCTATGTTTATTGACACAATAAATGATTTAATGCCGAGTCAATGCCATGTTTCATTTGGGTTTGATTGCTTAGTAGAAAGAATCTACGCACAGTTTGAAAGATATATAGATGAGAGAAAGGATGCTTTAGAAAATTGGTTGCCGGTTGGTATTATTCATGGTGATCTGAATTATGCCAACATTATGTTGGATGATGATGGTAATCAAGCAGGAAGGGATGTATGGTTGATTGACTTTGCTAGAACGAGACGCGATGTTGTGGCGCATGATTTCAATGTGATATTCACCTCAACCATTGCATTGTTATTTGATAATGATTTATGGACAAGTAGCAAGCCTGTGCCTGGGGCAGAAAATTACAGAACTAAGGTGAAAAAGATATTCGCGTATCTAATCAATGATGTAATATTTGACGAGCTTTCAGATGTTGAGCCTGATTATATTGCCGACGATAAGCGGTTTGTTCTAATTTATAAGATACTGCGGAGAATTAGGCGGGCGGCAATCGGACATGGAATGAATACGGAAAGCTACGCAGTGACTACGGCATTGTGTTGTTTGTACACCTTTAGAATTATGCTTAAATATGAGCACAGTATTCCTGCTGCTGCGGCAATGCTGGCGATAGCAAGCATGATATACAATAAATTGGATGAGGGAGTCTGTCATGGCACCGCGTAGAATCATCCTTCTTCGCCACGGTGAGTCGGAGGCGAATGTCGATCCGACGGTCTATGCTCGCGTGCCGGATTGGCAGATCGCGCTTACGCCAACAGGTGTTGAGCTGGCGCGGGAGGCGGGACGGAAAATAGTCGGATTGATTGGGGATGAATCGTTCGGAGTGTTCAGTTCGCCGTATGTGCGAACGGAACAGACAAAGAACGCGATGCTGGAGGGGATGGATCGCGAGCCGGTGTTTGACTACCAAGACCCAACCTTACGTGAACAGGAATACGGCAATATGCCGCCAACGGACGAGAATAACGCGAATCGCGAGTTCCGCAAGAAGTTCGGTTACTTCTTCTATCGCTTCCCGAATGGCGAATCGTGCGCCGATGTCTCGGATCGTATCACGCTCTTCATTAATTCCCTCTATCGCCGTTTCGAGCGCGACTCGTGTCCCGAGAATATCATCATCGTTTCCCACGGCACGGCCATCAAGTGCTTCCTCTCACGATGGTATTATTGGTCGATCGCAAAGTTTGATACCATTCCCCAGTTGCCAAACTGCCATGTGAGCGTGATGGAGAGGGAAGAATCTGAGAATATTGGTGGCGTCACAAAGTTTCGCATAAAAGAGCCATTTGCGACAGAATACTTGTTCTTGAAGGGCTGCTAAAATGAGCAAGGATAAAAATAACGACAATCAATCCTTGGCCACAACTCTTAAAGTTGTTTCTCACATAGCTTGGAGCAAGGGACTTCTTTGCATTATGGTTCTCGCTCCGCTATTATGGGGCTTGTTGCCTCTTGGATACACACATATCAAACACGATGAACTCATTAAGGCGAATCCCATGTTCATCGTTTTCATGCGTATGATATGTAGCTTTGGCGCATCTGTGGTTTTGGGTGCGATTGGCGTTTTATTCCTGCGGAAGAAATACCCAAAGATGATGGCTCTCATTCGGGGAATGTTGTCGTTGAATGCCATGCGATCTTCTGCATGGTTTCTGATTGGGCTTGCGTTTTTTTATTTCGGAGCTCGCGCCCTAGAAATGACGACGATCTTGGGGTTCAATTATGAGGACGAGAAAGGTAAAGTCCTCTTAGAGAAAAGTGGAGATCGCGCGGAACTGTATGAAGCCAAGCCTGGCTATGAGGAAAGCTATGACACTATAAGATCTGAGCATGACTATCTAGTTGGCGAATCAAGCTTGTGCAAAGGCGAACAGGAGATAGAGGGGAAAACAGGAGATTGGCCTTATAAAATTTCATCTGCCTTGGCTGCCAGGGCTTCGACAAACGCCTTGCGTGAGTTCGGGTACTTCATGGGGCTTCTGCTGGCGTTGCTTTTTTTAGTGAAGAACTGGTGGTTGTATGGTTGGCTTGCGAGATGGACGCAGAAGCGCAGATATAAGGAATTGTCTGAAAAATTCAATGGGCTAAAAGGAGTTCCTCGCTCTTTCTTGGGGTGGATGTCGTGGGCAATTACGGCGTTCTTGATCCTCGCGAGCGGGATGCTTAACCTTGCATCTCGCGAACCGTTATATGTTTGGAATGGTGTATTGCCAATGTTGGGTTTGGCGCTTTTAGTGGCACTGTGCACAAGTCTGTCTTCAGACTGCAAGTGCGCCGGCAAACTTACGATTGACCTCGAGGAGCTTAAGTTTAATGAGCGCGAGATATCGTATTATGAAAGACCCAAGGCTGTCATTTCTTGTATGGTCATGAATGCGTTTATGTCCGGCGGGGCGGCCTTGTGTGCGCTTGTGGCGTGGCTGGCCGGTGTCGGAAGAGGTTCTTCGGTCGGGGTGTTCCCTTCGTTGTCCGCCAGTTTCTTCCATGGAAGCCGTCTTATCTCCTTTGGGGTCGTAATTGTAATTCTATGCAGCGTTGTTGCACCTGTATTGCAACTATATGGTGTTCAAGAACATGACAAGTCGCTTGCCAAGAAGAACATGACGGGACACGGGATTTCCGGCGGAGAATGGTTGCAGATATGTGGGGGATGCGAGCCGTTGTTTGTCGTTCTGATAGGTGCGGTTTTGGCTTGGGGAGTCTCTATATGTCCTAAGCTTGTGACGTTTCAATCGTCTAGGTATCCGTTCGTCAGTTATGCTTTGATAGTTGTCTCTGTGTTGACGGTCGGCGTAATTGTTCTCCTGCGCATCATGGAAATGTGGGCGGAGAAGAATTCTATTCTCCGCAACTACATATTCACTCGCGTCCGTGGCAGTTCTCGCGGTGCGGTTAAGATGTTGGATATGAGGCAGGAGGAGATAAATTCTGACCGACTAGCCAATTTACGTAGCAGAGCGCTGAATCTTGCGGTGTTCAAACTGTTTGACAAGCGGAATTCGTTGATTGGTGAGAGGGTCCGGTTTCAGGAAATTCCCGATGATGACCTCCTGGAGATATGTCAACATAGGGCAGTGGCGAACTCGGGGATGCCCCTCGACCGTTCGTTCTTCTTTGTCATTGAAGGTTGCGATTCATATTTCACACAGGACGATCCTTTCACGCATGATGTCCTTTTTTCGATTTTTGACTGGCTTCGCATTGAGCAGAGGGCCAAAGGCAATAAAATCGATATAGATTCGTTCGCCTATCGTTTCCGCGATCTTTGCGATGACGATAATCCTTGGAAGACCAAAAAAGGCTCTGATAAAGTCGGATTGAAAAACTTGGCCTGCGCCACATTCAGGAAAGCAACGCCATTTGTGTTGATAGTAAACAGTACCGATAGTCAGGACCAAAGCACTTTGCAGACCGTAAAGAGTGATGTATTCGCGTCGCTGCGCCAGTTCCTAAATGACATTTCAGACATCGTGTCTCGTCATGAATTGCCGGCAATGGTCAATGGCATTATGCTTGCAGAGTTGGCGCGCAATAAAGATTAATAAAGAGGATAGCTTATGGGTTCCAAACTTCTAACGGCGCTTTTCTTTAACCCGGCCAGATGGCTGAAGAATTTGCTGGGCCTCATAAAGGCCTGCCTTTTCTGTCAGCAGACAATCACCTTAGCGGTGCTGTTGCTTGTCATGTGGGGTGTCGGTGCATTGTATGCGGGATTTTTTCTAAACATACCAGACTGGGGACAGTGGAGCTTTGCCCATCTTTTCGATTTGTCTGAAGCTAGAAAGACTCTTGATGAAGCGTCGGGGCTTGGGAAGGCGGTAGCGGTACTGCTATACGGAGTGACTTGGCTGATAGGTGGCGGGATCCTTCTCGGTGTGCTTGTGGATAGGAGCAGAGATTATCTTGCGAGGATAAGAGACGGTCACATGCGTTATAGGTTTGCGCTGCGCAAACATCTTGTTGTATTGGGATGGGAAGATAACGTTGTTTCCTTGCTTTTTGATTTATCCAATGGAGGGAAATTGGTCCCATTTTGGTCGTGGCGTGCATGGATACGTCCACGGATAGTCATCCTTTCGGTGCGTCCCGCAGAGGATGTGAGACGGCAGATTGCGGCAACTTTTGGGAAGAGTTCGTACAAGCGCCGTCCATTCAGCCTAATCGTGTACAACGGACGGTATGATTCAGAAGAAGAATCGAAAAATCTAATGCTGTGCCATGCACGTAAGATTTATTTAACGGGAGAGGATCCAGAGGAGTCCCATGATGCACGTGTGTTGTTGTTCTTGGCCAGATTGGATCAATTGCTTAAGGAGAAAAACACGAAAGGCCTGATGGATTGCCATGTTCGCATCGCATCGTACTCTTTGTGCCGATTGCTAATACTTCAAATCAACAAAGGAAAGAGCGGAGTGGATAGACACTACGAGAAGCTTGCCGTACGCTTTTTTAATTTCTATGAAAACTGGGCGAAGCTCATTGTTGGGAATAGCGTAGGTTGCCATGGACGTCCGTACCCGTCGTTGATTCTCAATCCCGATGAAAAGGCACAAGGCGAAATTAGGCTTGTTGTGGTAGGATTTGGCAGAATGGGGCAGGCTGTTGTGGTAGAAGCCTTGCGTTCGCACAAAGTGCGGAACGACAGGAAGATAAAGATCACGACAATCGATCCAGACATAAACACGCTTACCAGTCAGTTCTTGATGTCGCACAAGGATGTTGCGACTGGTGACTATAAGCAATATGCTGAATTTGAACAGACGCCTCCGATGCGGGTCGAAGATCCTGCATTTGAAAATTTGATAGGCCGCTATGTCAAGGACGGCGATCAGGTTACTATAATTTTGACGTATAACAGTCCCGATGCGGCGATAGTTCGCGCCGTCGCGTTGGCTTCCAAATGGAAGGAGATCAATGTGTTTGCCCGGATTAATATTTCCGTTGCAAACGTTCAGAAGTGCCGGGAGTTGCTTGCCCAATGCTATAAACTAAAGCGCCTTTATCTGTATGGCTTCAAGAGCGGAGCCGGTTTCGGAAAATACAGTACAGATATCTGAACAGATGACATGCGAGAAAGAATCCAATCATGAATTCATTTGAATCTGAAAAACTGAGTGATCCAAGAGTGTTGAAACATGATGTGGATTCGATAAGAAATCCGCATACGGATGAACTTCGTCGGATAGCATCCAATAAAGCCGAAGAGCTCTGCTCGGCGTGTGGCATTCCTGGTGCGCGTTATATCCTTGGTGGGGCGTTGGGGTATGATGCGGCGTTGGTGGGGAACTATGACATTGATTTGAGGTTGTTGATCCCCGATGTTGGGAAGTCGGTTGAAGAGGTGTGGCGGCAGATTGACGCGGTGAAAGACTTGTTGGCGGATCGGGCCAAGGGTGATCCGACTTTCAAGACGAGGTTCATTGACGAAGGCGGAACGAACTACATCTGGCACACGAAGCAGATTGTTAAGGTGCCGGGCATCCCCGGCGATCCAAATGTCGAACTGTCATGGAACATTCAGGCCGAAAGCACATATCGAGGCATTGCCGAGATGGCGGCTCGTCTGCCGAAGGATGTGATTGATCGCTACGTTGTCGCGAAGTGGAACGCGCAGCAGGCCGGCAAGGAGGCATACAAAGCCCTCAAGGGCGAATGGAAAACGATGATCAACCTTCTGATCGACAAAGGCGCGCGAGACATGGACTACACGGCGCTTGGCGCGTTGTTGGCCACAATTGCTAATCAGTATCCAAAATTCTTGGGGAATTAATCTTTGCCGGCAACTTCATGACATTCATGCAAAGGAAATGACGAGATTAATGCAAGAAGGAATTGACAATGAAACGATATCTTGTAATGTGTAAAGGTTCTATACGTGTGACTAAAGCGTTGGTGCTGCTGGCCTCGGCGTTCATTGTATTGTCGGTATTTTCCGCTGAGAATGTCCATGGGACAGATTCTGTCATGCAGGAGGGGTTGGAATATGTCAAGGAATGGATCCCTGAAATTCGAGGAAATGCAATTTGGGCATTGCTCGTCAAGTCGGCTACAACGGTGATTTTTCTTACTTTGATATTCTGCTCATTTTTCTCTCAATGGATTCATGTCCGTTTGTTTCTAAAGGGAAGTCTGGGCGGAGTGTTACGATTTTCTAGTGCGGAGACGTTTGGGAAACGAGTCTGCTCCAAAGATAGGAAATTATTAATGAAGTTTGAAAGTCCTAAACGTCAGAAGGTGATTGATGCCATAAACGATCATTACGGCGTATTCCTTGTCATGGGCCAGACTGGCGTAGGAAAGAAGAGTCTAGTGACCCGAGCAAAGCTTAGGGCAAAGTACGTTCTTGTTGTTACTAGGGATGAGTGGTACGATAGGCATAGCGATGATCACCCCGTTAAAAAAATATTAAAAGAGAGAACTGCTCTTTTGGTAAATAATCTTCTCTGGCGACGGCCTGTTTGCATCTTGTTGACTTGGAATACCGTTGGAACGGTGGAAGTACCAGTGCCGAGCTCTGAACAAATGCAGCGGATAATCAAAGATCTGGCCTGTACATTACGGGAGAAAAAGTATGGCAAGGTGTCATTTGTCGTGATCGTGCCTGCCTTTTATCAAATAAGCAGCATTCCCAAGGAAGACTTGGGAAACTGCAAGCCGCCTGAGGCATATTCTGTTAGTCTATTGGATTGTGCCGAATGTCGTAGTCTCCTTGAGGCGCAATTGCAATACAAGGGGGAAAGCGATGATGTAGATGTTATGGCCTGTAGACGTTCACTTGATGCAGAGGCTAGACGGACGGGACTAGATCTGGACAGGATGATCTGGATTAAGTCATTTGGAATGCCAAAACAAGTTCTAGAGATCGTGAGCGAACAGCAATATGCTTCTGTAGAGGTCTGGAAATCCATGTGTAAGTGGTGGAATCAGGTGTACGACGAAGAGGGCAAAGACAAGTGGCTGGTTTATCTCTATGTCTTGGCATTAAAAAGCTTGATGAATCGTGGCTCGGTCAATGCCGAAGAGCTTATTGAAAAGCTTAAGGATAAATTGTTCAACAATAACGGCGACCGCATTGAAAAGGCAGAGGAGGCGTTAAAGTTGATGTGCATTAATCGTAGGTATGATATGGATAGGATGGGGTGGGCAGATGCCTCTACGTCGCAGGCGAAGAGATATAAGAAAGGAAAGAGTTTCGATTTGCGCAAAATTGACCCAGAACTAGTCTTTGAAGACCCATACGTCATTGAATGTTTTGTTGGATCACTAGGATACATGGATAATAACCTGAATGACGGAATCAATGATGAAGATGGCGGCGAGGATGATGATAGTGAACCGATTTTTAATTTTAAGGGCCGCGATGTTTATAACGCCATTAACTGTGCTTTTGATCTTGGCGACTTTGCGGAATGCGAGAGGCTCGCGGCCGCATTGTGGAGGACGACTGAAAGATTCTCTGATCTTGCCAAAAGGCTGCAGAAGCAGTATGAGCTTCTAGAAGACATAAAGGACGTTTTTGAACAGGGGAATTCTGGACAGTCTAAGCTTCGAGAGATGTATGAACGCCGATTGAAGGATCCTGTGATATTCCAGATATTCGTGCGAAATGTAATCTGTCGTTTGGGGGTACTTCCTACGAGTACATTGGTCTTGATCTTGGAGAAGATTAACAAGACTTTGCGTGATAATAATACAATTGCTGGATATGTGAGACTCATATTTGAGATGATGCCGGCTTATGTCATTAGTCGTCGCCTTCCTGTTGTCTGGGGCTTGGATTTCCAGATTCTTATTGGCGAAATGAAGCGTTCCGACGGAGAGGGGGATGTACAATTCAAGTGTGCGTCCTTGATATGTGTCGCGTATGCTATGTATAGGCACGAGTTGGCATATGATGACCTGATTTTTCAAGATCCTGCCATCAGAAGTCAATTTGATGCTCTTGAGGCTGCATACTTGAATATTTCCGAACGAGCGAGCAAAGATAACGGGGGTTGGCAGTCTCTAAGGGAAATTTTGCCAGTTATGCATGGCATGGGCAAAACATATCCGTTACCGAGACTAGACATAAACTCTTTGCCTCCAGAAGTCAGGACCACATGGTTATCAGTTCTCTGCAAGTTGGCTCAATATCATGGTTGTAATACAAGTTCAGAAGCGAGCAAGAGCATAGCTCGTGACATGTTGTCCGACTTGGAAAAACTTGAAGTTCTCGGGAATGATCAAATGTTGGTTGCATGTTGCTTGTCGATGTTGTCTTATGTCGGCGAAAGAAGTGCAAACGATGGTATGATCGCGCTTGAGCGCAACATCCAGTATCATATGTGTAAACTTGAGCAATGGACGGAATGCTCAGCAATGGCAACATGGCATTTCTCCAGCCTTTGTACCGATTATTTGGGTTTCTGTGGTAATGGGGAAACGGGACTGCTGAGTTCAGACGTGTTGTGGAAATTGTTGGGGATCTTGCGCGATTGGCAACGGGGTATGGCTGATTATTGCTATTCGGTGGCTTTAAGGGATTTCGCACGTTTGCTTTCTGCTTTCTCGACAGATAAAGAGGTTGATGATGTCGATGTGTTATTTGTTTGGAAGGATTTCGCTGGGATTGTAACAGAATTTTGGAAGCCTATTCTATCGGGTGATAAGGAACTTGAAGATTGGACTATGCCAAATGAATATTTTGATTTGTTTTCACATTTGTCGAATGTTGATTCTGTCTCTGAAGACGAAAGAATTGACCTGTTGAACGAGATCGCTCCAACTGAATGCATGTTTGGCTATGATTTATGCTATACGGATACAGCCTGGAGTGTATACGAATGTAATAAAGAATTGATTCCGCCGCATATTAGAATCTTTTGGGCAGCACAATGTATGGCTGGTAGGACACGCGAACTTTTGCCAGATAATTCAGCAGAGATGATTCTTGCAGCGCAAGAATTGATACAAGAGGCGAGAGATGGCGGACGACAAGTTGACGAGGAGCTTGTGCGCAAGCTCTACGAGGCAAACGGATTGCCGATAGAAAGGAAGTGATGATAAACGAATCAAGATTTGAGGATTTCCAGGATTGGGTGAAGCCATTGATGAGAGAACATCTCGTCAATGTGAAGGATGCTGCAAACCCTTATGTCAACCAGGCCACGGCGGAATGCTGTTCGAGTTTGGACGAGGCCGGGTTCAAGCAGTTGCCGAATTCTCCTGATGCCACATGCAGGAATCTGAATGCTGGATCAAAGGCCGGAAAGACGATTCTGCATCCTCCACCCCGTCTTCACCGCCGGCAACTTCATGACTTTCATGCAAAGGAAGTAAGATGAGTAAAACCTATCTGGCTGCTGTAGTTGTGATCGGCGTTCTCGGCGGTGTCGCAATAGGGCTCTTTACGGGGCGCAAGAATCCGCCGAATGGGGTCACGAAAGTCAATCAGGGCGAATCGCAGAGACCCGCGATGAGCGCGGCGCCGAGAATGCCGACAAGGATCGAATACAACTTGCCCGTGCTGGGCGTTCATCAGGATGTCTCAGGCAAGGACATTGGCTCTTGTACATTCTTTCCAATGTCAATCGCTTGCACGGGAAGTGATGCTCCACTCCGTGTCAGTTTCTCCGAAGATGTTCCAAGTGGAACTGGAGACACGATCCGGAACAGTCTTTGGACGGCAGCACTCGTCGCTGCACTGCAAAAAGAGTCGCAGCTTCAGGGAGTCGTCATCTCGCTTGGATTCAGTGGGCGCTATGATGGCCCTAGTGCCGGTGCCGTCATGTGCCTTGCCATCATGAGTGCGCTCGACAAGCGTCCTTTCCCAGATGACTTTGCCATGACCGGAGCGCTTCTTCCCGATGGTACCATCGGTCTCGTAGGAGGTGTGGTTGAGAAACTGACGGCGGCGGCGGAAAATCCGAAAATCAAGCGTGCGGCGATACCTGCGTTTCAGCGTTTTGTGCGTACCGTTGACGGGAAATGGGTGGACCTGTTTGAATATGGTAAGAGTCTTGGCCTCGAATTGCGTCCTGTGGAGTCGATTTCGGACGCATATCTTTTCATGCATCGTGTGAACAAGGTCACCGGACCGCGTCTTTCATCCATTTTGGACTGCATGGAGGACTCCCAGCTTGAGAACTCCGCCGCCAAAATCTTCGCGAATCGTTATATCGCCCTTCGGGCTCGTGTCTCTGGCCTCTCGTCAAATGAATATGAAATGGTGAGAAATGACGATGATTGGAATGCCATCAATCCCGAGGTCGCCGAAAGCCGTTTTGAAGAAGGGGCCATCTTCGATGCGCTCGCCCTTATCACCTGGGCCGATGCAAGCTTGTCCGCGTTTCTGGACTCATCGCGATTTTATGATAAGTATGTGGATGATTTCATGAAGCGAGAGGATGTCGCGACAGGCAATTCGGGACAATCTTTGTCTGAGAAGTTCTTGGAGGACTGGCCTGTCGAGAAACAAGTGGCCCTTGTCGGCGGTTTCAGAGAACGGGCACTGGCCTTTATGGAACAAGATTTGGGGCAAGGTTCAAATGGATGGCATTCATGTGGACTGTACCAGAATATGCCTGCCACAAATGAGGGCAAAAAATGGGGAGGATTTATTCCCATTGGATCATCTTCCGACATCGAAGCTCAATTTAGGTCTGTTTTGATGGGTGAAAGACGAATGGCCTGCTATCGGGATATGCGCGACAACCTTCCGGACCGAATTGTGTTCAAGGGGGACATTGAACAGGGAAATAGAAATATTGGCGATGAATTTAGGGCATGCAGAGAAAAGCTTAACAACTATATTTTTGAACAACAGACAAAGCCGTGCTTTGCGGACGTGTCATTGCCGATACAAAATGCGGGCCCTGGAATGGATGCCACGCTGTTTCTCTTCAGAAATGCATGGGCTGTTGTCGACAAGACATTCGATGCTGAAGTCATAGATGCGGTTGCGGAGGCCTCTGGTGTGCATAAGGATGCCGTGCGCAGTAACTTGATCAGCCAGAACATCTATTATTCCACATACGAAGCGTCAAAGAATCGCGTCAGGCATCTACTTCGCCTTTACGATGAGGCTGATCAAATGGCTTATCCAAGTTGGACTAAGTCGTGCCTTCTGTTCAATGTCGCGGAATTGCTCGCAGAGTCGTCTACGCTGTTGTTTGAACAGGACTTCAAGAATGGTAATGCGAACTACGTGGCGTTCGCGATTGGTAGAGCTCGTACATCCGCATTGCTGAGCATCCATACATGCCATAAATATGGTATTCCGTGCTTTGGGCCTGTATCGCTATTCCAGAAAGCTGAGAGGCTGCGCGCCATAAATGACCGTAATTCGGCCGAGATACTTGCCGCCTATTGGAAGGCGACTATGATTTCAAAGGCGCTTGTAATGGCGTTTCGCGGCGGCCCCAACCCTGAAAATGGCTTCAATGGGTATTCCGTGCAGAAACAAGCCGACTCGCGCACAGATCCTCCCGCATCAAATGGGTAGTGGTGATGCATGGCGTTTCGCCACAGCCATTTCTACGCAGCGGCGAACGGCATGCTCAAGGCGGCAAAGGAGATAGTGGAGAGACTGTCATGAAGAAAAGTCGGAACCTACATAGTGGGGCGAGACCTCGGTTTCAGGAGATTGTCGAAAGCATCCCTGACGAGGTCGTGGCGTTTTTCGAGAGGTTTGAATCCGCTCGGAAACGGCTGGCGCTTTCGCAGGAGGTCGATGTCCTTAATGCGGTTGCACGCGAGGAGTATCAGGCATGCGCGGGCGCAGGAGGGGGGGCGGACAGACGCCCGACCGCTCTGATGAAGTGGTACGAGGTATTCCGCGACATCTACATCTTGAGTCGGGCGGTGCATTTCGACGACGGTGAAGTCAGGAAGAATCCCAACGGATTCACCACGTTCGCCCGTACGGTCGAGCCGCTTGCGTTTCTGCCGGATTTCTGGTTCGCGGCGGTGAGGAACGTTTCATCGCCGGATATCCGTGGCCGTGGCCACGGGCTGCGGCTGGCGTTTGAGAGGTATCTCTACGAACGCGCTGGCGGTGGCGTCTGGGGGGCCATGGACTGGGAGATGAACCGCTTCCTGCATCGGCGCATCTACGAGACGCTCAGGTCGGACGAGCACGGCGCGCTCCGTCGGATTGCCGCGCTGGCGCTTACGGCCCATGCAGTCGCCGCTGGCGAACTGGGGCTGTACGTGGAGGAGCGCGACGACGTCACGCTCCCGCTTTCGGGGTTCTCCAACGTCCACAACAACCGTTCGGGACAGAACCCGCTCCTGAAGTACTACCATTACGACCGCTTCACGCAGCTCTCTTTTGCGCGTGAGCACGAGTTGGCGCTGGATCCGAACGTGTCGGGAACGCACATGTGCTTCGAGCGCCGATGGGTCGCGATGGCGGTTCTCTCCGACGTGATCCTCAAGGAATCGGACGCGCACTCCACCAATGCCGCCGCGACGCGTGTCATGCTGGAGTCGGTGTCACAGTGCATGCTGAAGATCAAGAGCAAGTTCAGGGGGCAGAAGGCGCACAAGAAGATACTTGATGCGGCAGACGCGATCTACGACTGGGTCGCATTTCGCCCTGACGAATTTGCGCAGCTTTCCGAAGCCGAACTTCTCAAAAAAATTGGTGTCCGCGAACATCCTGTTGAAAGCCGCTTCTACCTCGACAAGTGCGGTTTCGCCGACGCGTCTGCTTTCTGGGCTGCGGTCAGGCCCGTCTTTCGCGAACTTGTCGATGCCTGCGACGACAACCGCGACCGCGTTGTTACGAAGTACACCGAGCAGCAGCGGCGCGATGCCTTTAAGGACGCGCGTTCGGCAGTGCAGTTCGTGCGCGACGCGCTCGACAAGGGTAACGTCTCCGAACTGCCGGGGGCGGTCGGCAGGACGGGCGCGCGCGATGCGCTGATGACGCTTATGCTGGACGGATCGGCGACGCTCCAATACGCCGCAATGGACAGGGTGCTGACAGGAAACGAGATGGCGACGGCATCCCGTGTATCGTACTGGAGCAATGAACGCCGCGCTGTACGCGTCCTGCCGCCGAGGATGCCGTTCGCGGAAGAAGAGACGCCGCAGTTCCGTGACTGGATCGTGCGTTATCTCACAGAATTGTCCTCGCAATGCGCCGCTGAGAGGAACGAGGCGATCCTGGGGCAACGCGAAAAGTGGCTCCAGGACTGGCGGAAGAAGAACGGAGCGGAGGCGAAACCGAAGCGTATCCCATTCCCTACCATAAGCCCGATTTCGTACAAAGGTATCGATTTCGGTGAAGTCTGTGCGGCGGCGGACAAGCTCTGGGATTTCTATTTCACCGCCGACGACGTTTGCCGCGACCGTTGGATTGTGTCGATTGACACGGCGCTTGCCATCCTGCGCGACATGGACGAGAATCACTACGCGAAGCACACCTTTGACACGAACTTCACCTGGACATGTACGCCTGAAATGCGCAATGGGCTGCGTGTTCGCCTTGAGGCAGAAAAGACGGGATTTGAAGAGAAGGAGCTCTGGCCGGACAGCATGGACGACCTCAAGGCGAAGCTTGAAGCGGCTCCTTCATGTACAATCGACAATCTCATGTCCGGCGAATCGCGGATTCTCGTCATGGTCGCCGTCCTTGCCCGCCTGATGGTGCATACCGCCGTGGCGCACGCCGCGCTCTGGGAGCGCAGGGTGGACCTCTTCGCGTTCTTCACGCACATCCTCATCGCCTCGAACCGCGATTTCGACCTCCCGTTCCCCTGGCACCTTGACATCACGTCGGCAAGCTACCTTCGCACGGGACGCACGCATACGCGGCAGACGAACGTTGTCGACGACATTGTAGAGGGCGCTTTCCTCGACGAGTCCGAAAGGTCTCTCTTCATCGTTTTCGTCGCCCACTATCTGGCGCGGCAACCGGATGCTGGCCGGGTTCTGGACGCGGTTCTCGCAAGTTCGCGGATGAAGGCTTACTTCGCCGACCAAGACTCCACCCTTGCCGAGCGACGCATCAAATTCCTGAAATCGCATTTTGAAGGGATTTCGTGATGGGCGACGGAACGACAGTCTCGACCACTCCGATGGAATGGCGTTCGCGCGTTCGCGCAATCGCCCAGGCGCGCCCGGTCGTGTTTTTCGAGCGCGACGTAGGACAGCGCCTGCTCCTTATGCGCAAGAGCATTCTAGACGGATTCTCCGTCACCCGGCGGAAGATTAAGGTCAAGGTCGAGCTGAATTACCGCGGTTCCAGCTGACCCTTCGCTTTCCTCCTTGCCGAACAGCTCCTCGGGGAGACGGTCGATGTGATAGACCTTGACTGCGTGGTGCTTGATGGACGTGGTAGTACACAGGAGAAGCTTCGCCGAGTTCCGCTTGCAGATGTTGGAGCAGTTGTCAGGGTCGTCGTTCGACACATTGTACCAGGACTCCCAGTTGTAGCGGAGATAGAGATGCATCTCGTCCGTCCAGAATATCGCGGCATCTAAGGGGAGGTCTTCCTCGTCAATGCCAATTTGCATGATGACCCCATATTCGCCTCTCGACATGCTGCTCGTGGCCAACTCGCAAGACGACATAGAGACCTTGTCCTCAGACCAGTCCTCGAACTTCGGTTCCCACACTTGATTCATTGTTTCGCCCTCCTTCCTTTCTTTCTCTCGAAGAGGTTCGTCTTGCGGCGTATTATGGCGACTACGTCTTCCTGGAAGAGCGTTCCGTGGCGGACGAGTTCGTCGGCGACGGACTTGAGCGCGGCCTTGTGCTTTGTGAGAAGCGAGGCCACGATTTTCTTTCTTTCCGTAAGGATTGCGGTAACCTTGGGGCGGATGCGCGCCAGGTCGTATTGGCTGTCGGTGTAGTCGGCCATCATTGCAAGCTCTTCGTCGTCGCAGAAGCCCCCGCGAACGATTCTCTTTGCGTAGCCTGTCGCTTTGCCGAAGTCGCTTTGGCTTCCCTCGGACACTGTGCCGAGAATCCTTTCGGCGGCATTTCCCGCAAGCGCGACGTCGATCTTTTCCGTGAGTTTCTTCATTGACTTTCCGATGTTTCCATCACGCAGGTTTTCAAGAAATCCGAGGTTGTTGGCGATTCCGTTTATCGTTACCTGGAGCCACTCGTGTCCGCGAAGCGTTGCGACAAGCGCGTGCCCCGACTCGTGGATTGCCACCTGAAACTTCTCGTCGTCCGTAAGTTGCGGACGTTGCGTCTCATCGCCTGCGAATTCCGTGTTCCTTGCCTGTACGAACATACGGCGTGTCGGAGCGCCGTTGCCGGCCAGATCGTACATTTCGCGCAGGACGCTCAGAATGTTCGCCGGAGCCCATTCTTCCGTGGCCCGCACTATGAGAGCTTTCAGGCTTTCTGAAAGGTCGTTGCGTTTTGCCTTGCGGCAGAAGATGTCAATGAGCTTGGCGCGGTCTTCCGCCTTGCGAAGGACATCCACCTTGATTCGCGTATGGAGTCGGCCGGGGCGCGTCAGCGCCGGATCAAGCATTTCCGGTCGATTCGTCGCCCCGATCACGAGGACATGGCTATCCTCGAACCCGTCCAGAAGGGTGAGGAGCGTGTTGATGACGGGAGCCTGCGAGGCGTTTGAATGTTCTCGCGAGCCGATTGCGTCGCACTCATCCATGAAGATGATGGACTGCGTCCTCTCCGCAGTAGCGAAGAGGTTCTCTATCCAGCCGACGGCACGGTTGTCGTTGCGGGAGGTCGTGAACTTCGCCGCGTTGACACAGATGAAACTGCGGTTGAGTGTATGCGCAATAGCCTTTGCGAACGCGGTTTTGCCGGTTCCCGGCGGGCCGTAAAGGAGGATGTGGTCAGGTTTGAATCCCTCGGCCTTGCGGTCGTGTTCGCTTGCGAGGAACTTACGGACGCGCGTCCATGCCGTTTCCATGCCGACAAGATCTTCCGGCTTCATGTTGGGCGGGCAGACGCTGAACCATCCGGCGTCCTCGATGGACGGCATGACGGTGTGGCGGAGGTTTGTGATGTGCAAAGTCGTTCCCCCGTCGGAGAATGACACCTTGATGTCGTATTCGAGTTGCCTTGCCTGCCTGATTCTGGCATGAGTGCGTTTCTCAAGCGCAGTCATCGCGTCATCGTTCTCGGAGGCGTCAGGTATGTCGAGCGTCGGAAGGTCGTCAACGACAATGGATATGCGCGAACCGTTGGCGTTCTGTTGATCGGGCGCATTGAGCAATTCCCTCTCAAGGCGCGTGATGATGACGGATTCTACTGCCGATGCGATGCCGTGCGCGGAATCAAGGTTCTGGAGCGTCTCGATGAAGAATGTGACGAGCTTTTCGCGGTCTGCTTCCATCTCGACCTCGAAGATGGATTTCGCCTGTGCAAGCGCATTGTCGACGGCATCGCCGACGATTGCGTACATTGACTGGACGTTGTGCCTCTTGAAAAGGATTGGAACATCTACCTTCTTGAGGATCTCGGCGAGGATGCCGGCCTTTTCCGGCATCTCGGCTTCAAGCCCTGCGGTAATGCCCTCTACGAGCTTCTCGCGTGGGATCGTCCCTCCGTTGCGCGAGCAGAGATGGGCGAACTTCCCCGACTCGATGTAGGAAGCTCCCTGATTGCTGATGAGAATTACGATGTTGCTCGCAAACGACACTTCTTTCTCTGTGAATTCATCCACAAGCTTTCCCGAAGTAAGCATGTTGGCGATTGGCACGAGCGCCCCTGGGTGCGCCTTGTCGATATTCTCGAAGATAATGACACCGCGAGGAAACCTTGCGGCTTCGCGGGTGACATCTCCTTCCGTGCCGCCATCTTTCCAGCAGGGGTCTCTGCCGCATATCTCGGTTATGAGCTGCTCGACGGAATAGCGGCTCATATCGATGATTTCAGGCTTCCCAGTTCCGAATTCCCGTGCCCAGGCATCCCGGAAAGCAGTTGCCATCATCGATTTGCCGGTTCCAGGCCCGCCCAGAAAGCTGGTGGAGATGGGACGAAATCCTCTTTCCGACGGCGGGATGATCATCGAAGATGCCACATGCGCGATAAGCGCCTCGACGGCTTCCTCCTGGCCGTGGCAGGTCTTGGCGAGGTCATCCTTAATCTTCTTGAGCGACTTCATCCTGTCTGCGCGTTCCTTCGCGCACGACTTCCTGAACTCAATGTCGGCGACTTCTTGCGCACGGGCCATGACATCCTCGACAAATGCAGCGTCGCTCGGAACGATTCCGTTTAGCTGTAGGAGTTCAAGCACGGGGCCTCGGGGCTTGATCAGCATGGCGGCTGCAAGGTGCGGGACGCCGAGTTCGATGACAGGGCCAATGGCGTCCGTCACCTCGTCCATCCGCCCGCCATGCAACGACAGGATGCGGTTGACCTGCGAGGAGAGCAGCACTTCTCCCGTCTGGTCTTTTGACTCGAACGAAAGATGCTCCGGGCGGATAAGACGCTTGACGCCGAGTATTTCGCGGATGATGTTTCCGTCTGTATCGAGAAACGCCGCCAGAAGGTGCTTGAGTCGAAGAACGTTGTCATCCGTTCCCGACGCATAACGTGTTGCGAGAGCGAGGATTCTTGAGTATGTCTCTGAATATAAGGGTGATTCTCGATTCATGGATTTGTCCTTTCTGTGCGCTTCGCGTAATATTTTCCCACGGGTTTTCCGAATAAGCAATATGGTGAAGTCTTGCATGGCCATGCACGCACGATGCCACGGCGAACTGGCATTTGTGTGTATGAGTGTGCAAGTTCTAGCCGCATTGCAGCCGATCTTGCCATATTATATAATAGCTGCGTTTCAAGAAATTGAGGCGCCGAAATGAAATATGCAGTCATGACTGATGTACACGCCAATCCGGTCGCGTTGGCAAAGGCGGTTGACTACGCAATGGGCAACGCGACAATAGCCTGCAGCCTTGTTCTGGCGGTCGGCTTTGGTGCTATGGCCGTTGCAGGATGTGGATTCAACTCCGCTCGTGACGGGGTGTCCCCTCAATCCTCCGCTTCCGCAATAGACATTCCAGCTCTGAAAGAGGCCGCGCTGTCAAGCCTTGCGGAAGGTGCACAACACGTCGTGAATGCTGGCGGCGGGTACGTGGCGGAATTGACGATTGATCTGACGCTGCAACGCATCGTGGCGGACGTGCTTTCCCGTCACGCCGACACCAATGACGCCGGGATCGGGTGGGCCGTCCTCATGTCGCCCAACGACGGTGCAGTCTTGGCACTTGCCGATTGCGGCGGCTTTGCCGATGCCCCGCGTCCATTCGCTCTGACAAGGATGTTCACGCCAGGGCACTTGCTTTCGACGCTGACCGTTGCCGCCGCCTTGGACGCGGGGATTACCACGCCGGATAGTGAATTGTTCACGGATGCCTCAGAGGCTTTCTACCATCAGTATAAACTTCCCGGAGACGGCAGTTATATCTTTGAGTCGAAACTCTCTGTTTCCAATGCCGTTGTTTACTCGTCGAATGTCGTATTATCAAAACTTGGGATACTTGTCGGCCGGGACAAGGAATACGACATACTGAACAAATTTGGCATTGGTGTCATGTCGGGGATTGGATTTGCGGGCGAGAGGCTGGGACGTCTGCTGCCTCCTGATCGTTGGTGTAGGTTGCACAGAACGAGAATCCCGATTGGACAGGGAGTGGAAATCACCTCCATCCAGATTGCCCGCGCCTATGCGACATTGGCGAATCACGGGCTGCGTATCGACCCGTATGTCGTCAAGAGAATAACGGATGCATCGGGAGCGACATTGTACACACATACGACATCGACGAACAAGGTGCAGGCCGTGTCGCGCAAGGCGGCAGACAGCACGTGTGCCATTCTCGAAGGGGCAGTTAAAGCCGATGACCTCAAAGGCTTTGACGGCCTCAATGACGAGAACCCTCCTGATATCGCCCAAAGCCTTGTTCCGCCCCGCGTGACAGGGCGGCGCGCGGCGGTCGCGGGCGTCCGCATCGCGGGAAAGACGTCAACGGTACAACGGATGAAGCCAGGCTCCTATGAGTACTACTTTGACAGATACATCGCGAGCTTCGCCGGCCTTTTCCCTGCCGACGCGCCCAAGTATGTGCTTGTCATCTGCTACGAGACGAAACGCGTCGATGGTGTCCCGTACATCCATCAGGGCGGCGGCAGACCGGCTATGGCGTTTGCGGAAACTGTCAGGAGATTGGGCTTCGGCCGCCTATCTAATGATGGTAAGTGATCAGAGGTTATAACGATGTCAAGAACCAAACATGGAGTTGACACTCTGAAAGGCAAACACATGAGCTTCAAGATGATCAAACGTGCGGGCAATTCCAAGATGCGCGCCCATTCGTCCGCGCTCTGCCACAAGACCGCCAACGGTGTTGATATAGAGAAAACCATGTTTCCAACCAAGCAGAAATGTTTTGACCCTTGGCGGATACGGTAATTGAAATGATATGATTATAGTGCAGGGGAGCGCAGGTGAAGAACAACAGCATAAACAAGCGCATCAGGCATCGCGAGGACATGTTCCTCCGCCGCCTCTTTGGCATCTTGGCGAGAATGGCAAAGATCGACGGGAAAGTCGATGCGTGGGAGGCGCATGCGGCGGAGGGCGCGTTTACGCGCTTTCCGCGCGCGACGGCTCGGCGCAAGTTCTGCGCTTCCGTATTCAATTCCGCGAAGAACGGGCGGACGCCGCTCCGCGACCTTGCCGCCGAGTTCGAGAGGGAGTGGGCCAATCCGGAGGATTGCCTTGCCCTCTATGAACTTCTTTGGGACATAGCCTGTGCCAAGGGCGTGCTTAAGCCGTCGCACAAGAACGCGCTGCGCGACCTGTGCGTCCCGCTTGGGCTCCCGCCAAACTACTTTGCGATCTTCTACCGCCGACGCAGCGCGACGTTCCGCGAGGTTGAAGATGATGAGCCGCGCCGCGAGGGTGGATCGCGCAAGAGCCGCAAGTCCTCGCAGCGGCAGAAAAAGTCAGAACAAGGAACGCGGTCGGAGCAGCGCCGACAGCCGCCGCCACCACCGCCGAAGACTCCGTTACAGGAGGCATACGAACTTCTTGGTTGCCGTGGTTCCGATTCAAACGACGTTTTGCGTCGCGCCTATCGTGAGGCGGCGAAACGATACCACCCCGACATGTTGCGGGCGCGGGGATGCTCGGATCGGCAGGTGGCCGAGGCGTGTGAAATGATGAGCCGTATTAACGCCGCTTGGGAGGTTATATGCGACGAAAGGAAATTGTGAGAAATGATGTCAATCTACAAGGAGGTACAAAATGAAAAACCCAAAGCATGATCTGGTTCCGGACGAGAATTCGCCACCTGATCATCCTGGCTGGTTCGAGGCGATTAAGATGAAAGTCCCTGGCATCGGTCTGTTCCCGCACTGCAAGCTTGGCGACGGCTTTGAAGAATCTGTCGGCGTTTACCACGAAGCGGCTTTACAAGGAACTGCGGGAATACTACGAAGAGAAAGAGCGATCCAAATATCCTCTTGACCTCGATGAAGCGTACATGCTGGTATCCAAGGATGGCATAAAGTGGACGTGGGGGGATATTCTATCCTTCCGGGATGCTACGGTACGCCATCAGTATTTAGCAGGTGGGAAGAACTGGAAGCTTTTAAGTGAAAGGAGACAAACCTATGGAAGACAGAAACGCAATAGTTCCGTTGTCGGACGCCGATGAGGCCGTCTGCGCGTACTTCATTGAAAATCCATTTACGATGCGTCGTGTGATTCAGATGATGCCGCACGGAGATCCCACGCTGGACTTCTTGCAGAAGCTGTGGTCGTATGCAGCAATGCGAAATCGCAAGGTCGATCTTGCTAACGCCTTGCTTTCGTATGACAAGAGGAGCGATTCCCCGCAGATCAAGTCTGGCCGTGACTGGTACTGCGATTGCCATCTGCCATGCGACTGCCCAGAGATGTTTTGGGAGGTCCAGAAATTCAGCTGGGTGAGGGATGACGTTGATCTGAGCGACTATGAAGACTTCGACGAGGTTGATGCCATTCTTAGCTGGATGATGCACATCAAGGAGATGGTTGGCGATGGTATCGTCGACATGGAAGATACTTTGAAGAGGATTAGACTGAAGCGCAACGGAATACTAAGAACCGAGCTGCGGCTTGAGGAGAAGGAGCACACCGCAAAGGAAGAAACCGACGACAGTCCAAGGCCAACCTGCATTCTGAAGATCCATCAGTAGTATTGTGACAAGATACTGTCGTTCAAGCGCCTGTCCGACGAGGAAATCGCCAAAGTTCAGGAGCTGCTGAAAGGAGAGTGACGCCGTGAAAGGACTAAACAAAGCTGTAGCCGCAACGCTTGTCGGTGTGCTGTTGGCCTGTGCCGTATGCGTAAACAACCCAGATGCCGCAGGGCAGGTTCTTTCAGGCTTTTTGATGGGTATTGGCACGGAGCTGTCCGGGTTATAGGGGGATGCCGCCATGGACTACAATGAAGATGACTACGAAAAGATGCCGCATGATCAGCTTCTGGCGCTCGCAGACAGGGATCGGCTGGCGGCGGAAGAGTTCTACTACCGCTATCACCATGATGATGACCTCGCTTTGCAAGCCGAAGCTCGCAAGGTCTTGAAATCCCTCGCAGAGGATTTTGAAGCAATGAGCTTCTGGGCAGACTGGTATAACGAACTGATTCTCAGCGGTGATCCGAAGGAGAGGGACGAGGCCGAGGTGTGGAGGCAGAAAATCATCCGCGAAGGTGGATATGCCAGGGAGGATCTGATAGCTTTGCGGATAATCGACGAAGATGAGGAGTGTGTGGCGAGTATAGAGTAGAGCATAGCGCGCCAAATCATAGAACGCATTTGCAAACGATAATCCTGGAGCGTTTGACACTTCCGGCATCCGCGTAGGCGCGGCGCTTTTCTGCGATGTATTCGGCAATTGACTTTCTAGACATAGTACACATTCCTGTATTTTACCACGGTGCACAGTATTTGACGAACGGGCCAAGTTGAAACTGGCCATCTTCTTCGACCGGGTGCACACTATTGTAACGAATCGCGAACGTTTCAACAATGATTTTGCCCTCTTGTGTCTTGCCACCGATTTTGGTAAACTACACGGCGGTTTAGTAAATCTATATTTAGTGATGGAGGTGGCAAGATGAAGTTCTTTGGCCGCAAAGAGGAAATTGCAGAATTGCGCAAGTCGAGGGAGTTATCCCGTCGTTTTGCGCAGTTTACTGTCATTACTGGAAGGCGCAGGGTGGGAAAGACAGAGCTCATCAAAGAGGCGTTGGGAGATGGGAAAGGCGACTTTGTCTATCTTCTAATCACTCGCCAGACCGAAAAGACGATGTGTTCAGATCTCCAAAAGAGTGTTGAGGAAGCAATTGGACATCGTCTTACGATACATGGTGAATGCTCTCGTCTTAGTGAATTGGTCGCAGAAATATTCAAAGCCGCAGAAGAAATGCCATTGACGCTCGTGATTGACGAGTTGCAGGAGATGGACCGGATCAATCCTTCGTTTTTCGGTGCGTTGCAAGGGCTTTGGGATGAACACCATAACACAGCCAAAATCAACCTTGTCGTTTCTGGTAGCGTGAACCGTCTGATGAACAAGATATTTTTCACGTACGGAGAGCCTCTTTACGGACGCAATACCGGACATCTGACCGTTAGGCCGTTCACCGTTTCGATTCTAAAGGAGATATTCGCGAGTTTCTGTCCTAAGTATTCAAACGAGGATCTTCTTGCCCTATGGACATTCACAGGTGGTGTTGCGCGGTATGTTGAATTGCTTATGACAAGCGGGGCATACAGGCGTGATGACATGATAGATGCCATTTTTGGACATCTTACGGCTTTTGTCGAAGAGGGGAAAATAGTGCTCGTCGAAGAGTTTGGAAACGAATATGCAACCTATTTCTCGATATTGTCGTCTATAGCCTCGGGGCATACTAAGTTCTCGGAGATCGGCAATGACCTTGGGCTGGAAATCGGCACGTACATGGCGAACCTGAACGAGCGCTATGAATTGATTTCACGTACTTTGCCGTTGTTCGCCAAGAATGGCGGAAAGAATTCGGCATATCACATCGAGGACTGTTTCTTCCGCTTCTGGTTTCGGTTCGTGTTCAAATACCAGTCGTTGATTTCTCTTGGACGCTGGCAGCAGCTGCGGGAGATCGTTCGCCGCGAATTCTCCGCATTCAGCGGCTATGCACTTGAGCGGTATTTCCACTGGAAGATTGCAGACGAGTCGTCATGCACGGCGATAGGTTCCTGGTGGGATCGCAAGGGTGAGAATGAAATCGACCTTGTCTGCGAGGACGAATTCGCCGGAACGATTGACTTCTATGAAGTAAAAGTCGATCCTGCGCGTTTTGACAAAGCCGCTCTTTTGCGTAAGGTCGAGGCGTTCTTTGAAAAGCACCCCGAAAAACGATCCATGCGGCATACGGCAAAATGCCTGTCCGTCAAGGACATGTAACGGCTGTCCATCACCTTTGCCCCCTTGCGCTGGGAGCAGAGATTTGGTATATTAAACGCGTGTTTAAAACAAGGATTTAAGATGGACGCAACAAAAGAGAACATCATGGCCGCGGCGATGCGGCTCTTTGCCGAGAAGGGGCTCAAGCTCGTGACCGTGCGGGAGATCTGCAAGGCGGCGAAGGTGAACATCGCGCTGGTCAACTATCATTTCCGCAACAAGGGCGGATTGTACCAGGCGTGCATTGAACGGCTGTTCCACGAGAACACGGGCGATGAGCTGTGCAGGATCGACGCGGCCGTGTCTGACGCGCGGTCTTGGCGCGAGGCTGTGCGCGGCTGGATATTCGGCGTTTCGCGCGCATTGAGGCCCGCTAAAGGCGGCACTTCGCTGGCGGCGGGTTTCTTCCGCCAGGAGATGGTCAATCCATCCCCGATGTGCGATCTTGTGCGCGAACGGTATGTCATCCCCGTGCGGAACGGCCTATTGCGTCTCATCGCCATGGCGGTCGATGACGTTCACGAGCAGCGCCGCTGGGTCGAGTCGATCTGGTCGCAGCTTTGCGCTTGTGAGCTGGCGGACGCCTCGTGGCATCCGCTCTTCCGTCCTTCGGACGTCGGGGCGGATGCCTGGAGTGATTCGATTGCCGATTTCGTCTATCGCCAGGTCATGGCCGGCATGAAGTACCGCGCGAAACGGCGCGGACGCTGAACGGAGGCGGGTGGCATGTACGGACGACTGGTTCTGCTCGCGCTGGCCGCGGGTGTTCTGGCGGGATGCACTAATCCCGACGCTGCGTATCGGGAGGATGCGGCGTATGCGTTCAAGACGAATCTGGTCGCCGAGACGGAACGAGTGCTAGCCGATGCGGGTGGCGTGCTGACTCTGTCGAATGCGCTGGAACTCGCACATGCGCGTTCGCTCAAGCTGGCCCAGCAGGACCTTGAGGCCAAGCTCGCACGCATCAACCGTGCATCGGCGTTCTCGGCGTTTCTGCCGACGGTTGGGCTTTCGGGCATGGGTTTGATGGCGGGGGGCAAGATCGACGATCTGCCGTATCTCGGCGATCTTGAAAACAGTCATCTGCGCGCAAGGTCCGCATCGCTTGTCGTCGCACAGCCGGTCTTCACGCCGGTGGCGTGGGTGATGTTCGCCGAGTCGCAGTACGGCGTGCGCATCAAGGACATAGTTCACGAACGCGCGGCGCAGCTCCTGGACGTGCAGGTCGCAGCCCTCTTCTACCAGACGGCCGTCGCCGAACGACGTGTCGAGACGGCCGAACGTCAGCTTGAGAGCGCGCGTGCCCTGACGAACCGCGTGACGCGACTCGCCGCCGAAGGCTACGCAACACCGGCCGATGCGGCGCGGGCGGCGGCGCGTTGCGTGCTGGCGGAGACGTCGCTGGATGCGGCGCGCAACGATGCCACGGCGGCGCGTGAGGAACTGGCCGGGCTGCTGCATCTCTGGCCGCTCGCGACGTTCAAGGTGTCTGGCGAGTCGCTGTTGGCACTTCCGCCGTTGCCGGAGAAGCGCGTCGAGGAATGGGTGTGGGACGGACTCGTCTCGCGTAAGGACCTTGCAGCTGGAGACCAGACGCTGGAACTTCGCAAGGCCCAGGTCATCGAGGCTCTGGCGGGCTTCCTGCCGAATGCCGTGTTGGGCGGCGGCGGACTGTCCGGATCGATCGAGGACGTGGCGTTACGCGGTTGGGCGGGGTCGCTGATCGGCACGTGGGCGATTTTCGAGGGATTCCGGACGGTACAGCAGTATCGTGCCGCGAAGGCCACACGCGAGACGGAGTTCAAGTTGCAGGAGGAGCGCATGACAGCCGTCGTGATCGCGGTGGCGGACAGCTGGCGGCAGCGGCGCCGCGTGCGCCAGAAGGCGACTGCGGCTCGCGCCTGGGCCGAGGCCGCACGTCTTGACTATGAGGCGGCGGCACGACGCCACGAGGACGGACAGGACACGTTGTCGTCGGTCCTTGACAAGTTGGCGGTCCGCGAGGATGCAGAGACGAAGCTGGCGGAATCCGCCTACGGCGAGGCAATGTCCGACATCCTCCTCCGCCAAGCCGTCGGAATTGACGTGATTGAGAGTGTGAGCAGCGACGAAAAAGAGATCGGGACAGAGTGAAATGACATTGGAGAAGTGACGGCCTACGACCGCTTATCTGTTGCGCAGGACATCCGCGAAGGCCACCCGCAGTTTGCCGCCACGCTATCCGCCTTTCGCTGCACTTCTGCCGTGACGGCAACTGCATTTTACATGTCCGCAAATAGAAAGTGTGGTGGAAAGTATAAAAGAAAGTGGAAATTTAGTATAAAAGAAAGTGGAAATTTAGTATGAAATAAAGTGATAAAGAAAGTGTAAAAGAAATTAATTTCGGCCATCTTGTAGAATCATCCTTGTCGCTTCTGTCACCGACTAATCGCGGCACACTTGCCGCGCTCCAATACCCAATGCTACATTGAGCCGAAATCAGTCAAAAACAATCCGAAAACCGCCTCAAATGTTCGATTTGCCGTCACGCCCGGATTGACTACTGCCGCAATTTTTGCTAAACTGCACTTGTTTTTCTTTAGGGGTACTATACCCTTGAACGGAAAGCGAGATAAAAGACATGGCAAAATACCTTGATCCAAAGGCGGATTTGACCTTCAAGAGGGTGTTCGGCGAACACCCGAATCTTGTTGCCAGTCTCTTGAACTCCCTCTTGCCGCTTCAGGCCGGAGAGGAGATTTCCGATATTGAATACATGTCGCCGGAGCGAGTGCCGCGCACTTATTTTGGCAAGAACAGCATTGTTGATGTTCTGTGCAAGACAAAAGATGGGCGCCAGTTCATCGTCGAAATGCAGATGTTTTGGACGGCGGATTTCAAGGACAGGGTTCTGTTCAATTCCGCAAAGGTGTATGTGGATCAGTTGGAACACGGCGACGCATTCTCTCTTTTGCGTCCTGTCTATTCTCTGAACCTTGTCGATGAGATATTCGAAAAGGATGTCCCCGAGTTCATCCATCACTATCAAATGGTACACGATAAATACACCCACAAGATCATCGATGGATTCCACCTTGTATTTGTCGAACTTCCCAAGTTCAAGCCACAGAGCATCGCTGAGCGTAAGATGGCCGTGCTGTGGCTCCGATTCCTGACCGAGGTGTACAAGACAACAGACGAGGTGCCGCCGGAGTTCATGGAAAATCCCGAGATCCGCCAGGCGGTGGAACTCGTCGAGGAGTCTGCCTACACGCGTGAACAGCTAAGGGGATACGACAGGTTCTGGGACTATGTGCGCGTTGACAAGACTCTCGCTTCCGCACCCGAACGCAGTTACAAGGCTGGACTTAAAGATGGCGAAGCAAAAGGGTTAAAAGAAGGTAAACTTGAAACGGCGCGGCAGATGAAAGCCGATGGCTTGGCAGAGGAAACCATCGCCAAATACACCGGCCTTTCCGCTACCGAAATCGCCGCGCTTTAACAACGATCTCAAATCACACAACTGGGATTGAGAGGATGTTGAATGGCAAATCGAGATTGCCCAGAAAGGCGTCAAGGGATGATTTGTCACGTTGGCCCAACTAAAGGTGATTGTTGGGAGGTCGTTTAGTAATCGCGAAAGGATCTTATGGCGACAAAATTCTTCAATAACGAAAACGGTGATACACTCTTTGCAAAATTAAAGGGCATTGCTGGTGGCATGGGCGTGAACTTCCATACCTTTCAGGCCGTCTCTGGGTATTTCCGTTCGTCTGGGTACTTCAAACTGCGTAAGGAACTGAAGAACACGCAGAAGATTCAGGTACTCATCGGCATTAACATCGATGACGTGTTCAGAAAGTCTCGCCGAGAGGGGATGATGTTCCTTGGAGACGCGGAAGATGCGAAACGCCAGTACACTCAAGGTTTCATTGACGATATCCGCGCCGCTGGTTACACGAAAGAGATTGAAGAGGGAATTATACAACTCTGTGATGATGTTGTGGCTGGAAAACTTGAGCTGCGCATACATACGAGCCACAACCTCCACGCGAAGTTTTATCTCTGTCTCCCAGAGAACCATGGTCCTAACACGGATGGTTGGGTTATCATGGGTTCCTCAAACCTCACTGATTCTGGTCTCGGCACATCGACGTCGCCACGTTACGAGTTGAACGTTGCGATGAAGGACTATGACGACGTGGCCTATTGCAAAGCAGAGTTTGATCGTCTATGGGCGGAGGGAGTTCCTATCACGGATGAAGACATTGCAAAGGCAAGAAGTCAAACACATCTTGGGACGGCTCCCACGCCGTTTGAACTCTTCATGCGAGTCTTGATTGACATATTCGGCGAACAGGCAGAAGACGATTTCTCGATGGAGTTTCCTCCTGGTGTAATGGACTTGAAGTATCAGCGTGACGCTGTCATACAGGGTTACCAAATGCTTTGTCGTTACAGTGGGTTTTTCCTTGCGGACGTAGTTGGACTCGGCAAGACAGTTGTTGCTACGATGATTGCCAGAAGGTTCACGGAGGCAAACGGCGGCGCTACAAAGATTCTCGTCGTGCATCCGCCTGCAGTGGAACAGAACTGGAAAGAAACATTCAAGACTTTTGGTCTTTCTCGCCGGACGCAATTCGTTTCATCTGGTTCGCTTCACAAAGTGTTGGATGGGTTGGAGAACTATCGTTCAAAGGAGGAGTTCGATCTTATCATAGTCGATGAGTCTCATAACTTCCGTAACTCCTCAACGAACGCATTTGATCAGCTTCAGCGAATATGCAAGTCACCACGTCCACAGGGCGGACTCGTTCCGGGAAATAGCAAGAAGGTCATGCTGCTCTCCGCTACGCCACTCAACAATGGCCCTGCCGATCTACTGAACCAGATTCTCCTTTTCCAAGATGCCCGTCGTTCGACTATTGACGGCATACCAAGTGTGACGGCGTATTTTGCACCGCACATCGCTGCATACAAGCGAATGATGCGAGAACGGCAGAATGGCGGCACGAGCGTGAAAGCTGTTGACGCGCTCTATGCAAAGATTCAACGGGATGTGCTTGAAAAGATTACAATCCGCAGAACGAGATCAAATATCGCAAACGAGCCAGACTATGCCGCCGACCTTGTCGCGCAAGGCGTCTCCTTCCCCAAAATAGATCCACCGCACGAACTTGTTTATTACCTTGACGATAGCCTTGACGCCCTCTTTTGGGATACCCTTGATAAACTTCAGACAAAGATAGCATACGCAAGATATCGTGCCATAGAATTTCTTGCGAAATCGGAAGACGCTGCCAGATATGGCAATGCCGTCCATGTAGCACAGACGCTCGCCGGTGTGTACAGGGTACACATGGTCAAGCGTCTTGAGTCGAGCTTTTTTGCGTTCAAGAAGTCTGTTGCGACCCTTCTGCGGATAACGAACGACATGCTGTCTATGTTGGCGGTTGACAAAGTTCTCATCATCCCTGACATCGACGTGACCGACTATCTTGAAAAGGGAAGAAGCCTTGATGAGATACTAGATTATGCCCGTGAACGCGGTCTTGAGAGTGCGGCTTTCCCTGCAAGCGCATTCCGTTCTGACTTCAAGACCTTGTTGGAATCTGATCGAGACTTGCTAATGCGAATGCAGGATGAATGGGCGCTGATTGATTATGATCCAAAGTTCGATGCATTTAGGAGCATACTTCGTGGTGAACTGTTTGGGAAGACGCTCAATCCCACGGGCAAACTGGTCGTATTCTCTGAAAGTGTGGACACACTGACCTACCTTAAAGACAAGATGATGGAACAACTTGGACGTTCCGATATACTGCTTGTGTCCGCATCTAACCGCGACCGCATGTCCAAACAGATTCGCGCTTCATTCGACGCCAATGCGCCTGAAAAGTCCGATGCATTCAACATTATTCTCGCTTCTGACGTCCTTGCTGAAGGCATAAATCTCCATCGTGCAAACGTCATTGTAAACTACGATACTCCGTGGAATGCAACGCGTCTAATGCAGCGCATCGGGCGCGTTAACCGTATTGGCTCCACCGCCGGATCAATACACAACTACATGTTCCATCCCTCGAAGCAGGGAAACACGGCTATTGGGCTATACCAGAATTCGGTCATCAAGTTGCAAGGCTTCCATTCGGCGCTTGGAGAGGACGCCAAGGTGTTCTCCCACGAGGAAATGTTGCGAACGTTTACGCTCTTTGATACGAACGTCAAAGATTCGGTTGATGAGGCGTTGCGTTATTTGCGTATGGTGAGGACATTCCGCGCTACAGACCCCACAGGATATGCGAGAGTGAAAAACTTACCTATGAAGTGCCGAGCTGTACGCAAAGGCGACAATGTGCTCACTGTTGCTTATTTGGCTGCTGATGGGCAACGCGCTTATTATGCCGTCAAGGATGGCCGCGCCGCCGACATTGGCTGTATGGACGCGCTTAAGTTACTTGAGGCATCTGCGGATGAACGTGCGATAGTCTGGACATCCAAAACGCTTGACCGCAACTATAGTGAGGTCTCTGCCGCCATGGAAGCCTTTAAGGGTGGATTGCCGTCCTCGACGAGCGCTTCTGAGCCAGTCGTTCCCTCCACTACTGCAAACAACAAAATTGTAGCTTCAGCCCTGCGGTTCTTCCGTGACTGTTCGCGGTGGGTATCGCAGGGGCGTTTGGACGGTATACTAACCCATGTTCTTGATTCTTTAGGCAAGAGCATCGTCGCGGGGTCTTTCGTGCAATTGGAACGTTCGGCAAGTGAACTTGCGCGAAAATACCGTAACATCATTGCCCCTGATGCAAATCAGGCCCAGGAAATTCAAAGAACCCTTTTTGAATTGCACAAGACCTACTGCGCCGCCGCAGAACGTGCGACATCTGCTGCCGTCTCGGCAGATACTCCAACGCTCATAGTCAGTGAAACCTTTACGGTGTGAACATGAAAAACTATTCGGCATCTGATTTTCGTTCCATTTTCCAGCATCGTTTTGACCTTGCGCGGTGGCAGGGAATGCTTGTGGACTTCTTCGGAGCAACAAAACTCCTTGAGCGGCCAGAGACTGTAAAATTGCCACCATCTGAGAAGGACTCAAAAGGTTTCCTGCTTGGAGAACTCATCACTTCAGATGGAGTTCGCATGGGGCTTTTCAGATATACGGTTCCCGCCTTGCAGGTTGAACGCCGCCGTGTCGGTCTGCGACATCTTGTAGAAGCTTGGTTGAAATATGATTTTGACGCTGCTCTTGTGGTATTTGATTCCAAGGAGTCGGAGAAATGGCGCTTTTCACTTATTTCCGACATGCGTGGAGAGAAGACGTCGCCAAGACGCTACACTTACGTGTTCGGCGATTCCACAAGCCTCTACCGCACTGCAGTGGATAGGTTTTCAACCTTGGCAGTACGGGACAACACTTCTGAACCGATAGCCTATTCCGCCCTTCGTGATGCCTTTGCTGTGGAATCGCTTACACGGGAATTCTACAATGAACTATTCAACTGGTATCTTTGGGCGCTTTCGCCAGAGATGGGGGTCACATTCCCCAACGACATATCTACCGACGCAGATGACAGAATAGGCCTTGAAGAAAGGTTGATACGCCTCATCACACGCATCATGTTCGTCTGGTTCATCAAGCAGAAGAAGCTTGTACCTGACCTTCTTTTCAGCGAGAAGCAGCTTTCCGCATGGCTCAAAGACTTTGACCCGCACTCGTTAAAACACGGAAACTACTACAATGCGATACTTCAGAATCTCTTTTTTGCCACGCTGAATAACGAGATTGGAAACCGTGCTTTTGCGACCGACGTTAGAGATAGACGTGGACGTGCGGAAGACTACGGTATCAAGACACTTTTTAGAAATCCCAGAGATGACACTTGGTTCAAGCGGGCAGATGACGAGGTGCTCAAGGTGTTTCGCGAGGTACCGTTTCTCAATGGAGGGCTCTTCGAGTGCCTTGACAAGGCGGCGGCGGATGATCCAAGGGGACGTATCATTTACAACGATGGTTTTTCCCGCGAAAAGGGACGTCAGCGTCGGGCGTTCATTCCCAATGAGCTTTTCTTCGCCAATGAATCCTCTCGCACATTCACAATTACAGGAGGTCCAAAATCCTCGACCGTTGAAAACACCACCCGCACCGTCTCGGGATTGCTGAAGATTCTCGGAAAATACAATTTCACGATTGAGGAGAATTCGCCTGACGACATGGATATTGCCCTTGATCCGGAACTTCTCGGTAAGGTGTTTGAAAACCTTCTCGGCTCGTTCAATCCCGAAACCCGTGAGACTGCCCGCAACTCGTCCGGTTCGTTCTACACGCCGCGTGAGATTGTTAACTACATGGTGGGGGAGTCTCTTGATGCCTATATGAAACCAGTTCATGGCAAGGCTGCAAAGACCCAACTAGACCATCTCATGAAGATTCGAGTCCTTGATCCGGCCTGTGGCTCCGGCGCATTTCCTATGGGCATGTTGAATGCCATTGTCGCAAAGGCTCGGGAACTGGGATGTACAGACGATCTTCATACCCTCAAACTGCACATTATCGAAAACTGCATCTTTGGCATTGATATCCAAACGATTGCCGTGCAGATTGCCAAGTTGCGATTCTTTATATCGCTTGTTTGCGAAGAAAAACCGAATCTCACAGACGCAGAGAACAACTATGGCATTTCTCCGTTGCCGAACCTTGAAACCAAGTTTGTGGCTGCGAATTCGCTGATCACCACCAAGCGTGGTAAATTGACACAAGATGATTTGTTCGGCATAGCCCAAATTGATGCGCTGAAAGCGAAACTGCTTGATGTGCGGCACAAGCACTTTCTGTCAAAGACCCGACAAGATAAACAACAGCTCAGAAGGGAAGACAAGGAGATCCGCGAGAAGTTAGCGACTGTGTTGAACGAAAACTCGCTCTTTGGTCACGCCGACGCGCAGAAACTTGCCGCATGGAATCCCTATGACCAGAACGTGTCTGCTAAGTTCTTCGATCCGGAATGGATGTTTGGTATCAAAGATGGTTTCGACATCGTGATTGGCAATCCGCCTTATATTCAGTTGCAGTCCGATCATGGGAAGCTGGGAGACCTCTACAAGCCGTGTGGATATGAAACGTTTGTAAAGACGGGCGACATCTACTGCCTCTTCTACGAACGGGGTTGGCAGCTTCTGAAGACCAATGGACACCTTTGTTATATCACGTCAAACAAGTGGATGCGTGCAGGGTACGGAGAAGCTACGCGAAAGTTCTTCGCTGAGAAGACTAATCCGCAGCTGTTGATCGATTTCGCAGGTGAGAAGATATTTGAATCGGCTACTGTTGACACCAATATCCTTTTGTTTGAAAAGAACTCCCAAAATCGCGGTGAGACATTGTGCTGCGTCGGTACTTCTGACTGTCGCAAAGATTTGAGCGTTTTCGTGAAGCAAGCGGCCAAGCCCTGCGCGTTCACTACCTCTGACTCTTGGGTCATACTCTCACCCATTGAGCAAAGTATAAAACACAAGATTGAATCCGTCGGTACGCCATTGAAAGATTGGAATATCCAAATCAATTACGGCATCAAGACGGGGTGCAATGAAGCGTTCATCATTGACGAAGCAAAACGTTCTGAGATTCTTGCAAATTGCCGTGATACTGCCGAACGAAAACGAACGGAACAGATTATACGACCCATTTTGCGCGGCCGTGATGTTAAACGCTATGCATACAATTGGGCAGGGTTATATCTATTGTGGATTCCTTGGCACTTTCCATTACATGAAGACGAATCAATTATTGGAGCATCAGAAAAAGCTGAGTCCGAATTTCGCAAACAATTCCCAGCCGTGTATAAACACCTTTCTTACTACAAAGATGTATTGTCAAAGCGCAATCAATCAGAGACTGGAATTCGATATGAATGGTATGCTCTGCAACGATGGGGCGCAAATTATTGGGACGAATTTAACAAGCCGAAAATCGTATGGATGGATTTATCTGATGTGCCAACATTTGCGTATGATGACAATACCCAATTCGCCAACAACACAGTGTATTTTTTGTCAGGCGGAGAGAACCTTTTGTTTCTGCTTGGCTATTTGAATTCAAAGATAGCAACATACCTCTTTTCACAAATTGGCTCTACAAGCGGTGTTGGAACAACACGATGGCAGGCATTTACTATGGAACGGCTGTTTGTCCCACACGCTACATCGGAGAAGCAGTCACGAATAACAGCGCTTGTGGATCGGCTCCTAATGGCAAAAAAGGCCAATCCCACCGCCGACACATCTTCAATCGAACAAGAGATTGACAGACTCGTGTATCGCCTATACGGATTAACCACAGAAGAAGTTACCGTCGTCGAGGATAAGTTGTTTTCCGAGCCGCCAAAATGAGGACGATTTCAGTAAGCCGAAGATCGTGTGGGGAAATTTGTCCCTCAACGCTGCGTTTGCCAAAGCACCTTCAGGAATGTTCATTAATGCTCCATGCGTAATGATTACGCCATTTAGCGACTATATTCTTGCTGTGCTGAATTCAAAATTGGGTGATTGGTATATCCGTCAACTTGGTGTGACACGAAACGGTGGGTACTTTGAGTACAAGCCTATGTTTGTTGAACAGCTACCAATTCCTCGGACTACTACATCAGTCTCAAATGATACAGATGTATATGCTTTGTACGGGCTTACTGACGCAGAGATTTCTTTCTTTGAGAACAACGAGAAGAGGCTATCCTCGTCTGGTCAATGATGTGGCCGCGACTTGCTCAATGTGCCTTGTCTCATCGTCAGAAAGCCCATAGATATCATATATACAGACATCAAGGTCATATTCAGGGCTACTTTCCGCCTTGGAGTTCAAGATGTTGTCTACAAGAGATATTATTCTTTTGCGATGTCTTGGCAACATTTTGGGAATCAAGATTTTCTCAATGTAGATTTTCTGCATCAACCATCCACCGTCATCCATCTTTGACACCAATGATCCTAACTGATAACGGCCAACCTTTGAGTTCAGAATTCCAAGTACAAGTTTTAGCTCGTCAGATTCTCCTGTCCCTATAAAGCAGGTTTTGTCGGTATAGATTTGATTGGTTGCTAATGCAAAACGCGGAAAGTTTAACACATCTTCGCGGTGAATTCGCATCGTTTCCGCCCACACAATTTTCGGCTTCGCGAAATCGTCCATATATGCGCAACTACGAAGGTTATAGGGAGTGTCTCCCATATCTGAACGGGACGTGATTTTCTTCCAATGAGTATCTAAATGACGTTTGATTGCCGGGTAATCTCTGATGTCGATTCGTTTTATTTCCTTTTCTGGAATACCGTTGTGCGTGGCTATCAAGTACAATCCAGCCCAGTCATAGCCGTATCGCTTTATGTCCCTGCCGCGCAAAATGGGTCGTATAATCTGTTCCGTTCGTTTTCGTTCGGCAGTATCACGGCAATTTGCAAGAATCTCAGAACGTTTTGCTTCGTCAATGATGAACGCTTCATTGCACCCCGTCTTGATGCCGTAATTGATTTGGATATTCCAATCTTTCAATGGCGTACCGACGGATTCAATCTTGTGTTTTATACTTTGCTCAATGGGTGAGAGTATGACCCAAGAGTCAGAGGTAGTGAACGCGCAGGGCTTGGCCGCTTGCTTCACGAAAACGCTCATTTATTCAGTTCTGGCATGAAGTTGCAAATGAACCTCGCTAGTGTATTGCGATGAACCTTGCATATCCGTGCAATCTTGTTGCGTGACTGTCCGAGTCCAGACAGTTCGCGGATAAGATTCTTTCGTGAGTGGAGCTTGTGTTTCTCTGGCGTTGTTTTGCGCCCCTTGGGGCGTCCAAGAATAACGCCTTCGGCTCGTTTCCTCGCCAACGCTTCCTTCGTGCGCTGACTTATCAGATTTCGTTCAATTTCGGCTGACAACCCGAAGGCAAAAGCCAGCACCTTCGATTGGATGTCCTCTCCAAGTCGATAGTTGTCCTTTATCGTCCACACCCGACATTCCTTGGTCATGCAGATGTTCAGAATCTCCATGATCATGAATAGGTTGCGCCCAAGTCGGGAAAGTTCCGCACAAATGATCAGGTCGCCTTTCTGGACTTGATTGAGCAATTTACCCAGTTGTCTCTTGTTGTAGTTCTTGGTACCACTGATAGTCTCTTCGATCCAGCCTTCAATTTTCAATTTCTGCCTCTCGCAGAAATTGTTGATCTCAAACCGTTGGTTCTCGACCGTCTGCTTATCGCTGCTCACGCGAATGTATCCGTATGTCATTTCTGTCTCCTTTCGGATTGTTTATAAGGCATTATACTCTTTATACCGATATTAGTCGTTTTAGATTCGTGCAGTTACGAAATAAAGAGGACGAGCAAGGTGCGAGACTGGAAGCGTTGAGAAGTCCAGCTCCGGATCCAAAGACACTGTGCGTAAATGCAAGGCGTGGAGGTACGAGCCAGAATATCACCCGTCCGTCATAGGATTCCACCTCATGCTTTGGCGTCAGGGCATCAACATTGCCTATGACTATATCCAAGGGGGAGTAGGTGAAGTCAAAACCCGAAAGGGGGTGGAGTCGCAAGGTATGAGGGGGGAGGTAGATGCGGAAACTACAGTAAATTCAAGGGTTTCAGATGATTTCATGCCGGCTTTCCCCCCTCTGCGGGGGGGGGGGAGTCAAGAGGTAAAGTCGGACTTCCTCTCCATGAGCAAATCGGTGTGTTTATTGCCGAAGCTTCCAAGAAAAGTAAGTTCAGAGATAACAGGTGTCCTTGGCGTGTCTCTCGCGAACTTCTCATAAGCCGTCCCATGCGATTTCTCGGCAATTCTAATAAAGATAAACACGAATCATGTTTATCATTGACCGATTCTGAAAAATATGGTACAATACGCCCACACAAGGAGAGATTAGGATGATTTCGTATGTTCATGTGAAGAACTTTCGTTCAATCGTTGACGCAACGATGGATTTGCGTTACGATGAAGGAAAAGCTCCCAATGGGTACAAGAAGTCTCCGCGATTGCCGTTCATGAAAGAAGAAGGCTGCGCGGAACGGCTTGTTCCCTGCCTTGCGCTTTTGGGTGCCAATGCGAACGGTAAGACGAATCTCTTGCGGGCGGTTTCCGTTTTGCAGATGGCAATCGCCAACTCGCGTGTAGACATTCGTCAGTTATACGACCCCAATCGTATCGTCACTTGTCCGGAACCTACGGAGTTTGCGCTTGGCTTCGTGAAAGACGCGACAGTTTTTGAGTATGCCCTGTCATACACGGGTGGGGGTATTCTTGCGGAACGGCTTTTACGTGGTGGCAAGGTACTTTTCTCGCTTGACGAGCATGGATACGATTTCAAGCGGATTGCGACCAAGAAGCCCTATACGGCAAAGACCATTGAGGAAATATACAAAGTTGAGTGTTGCGACGGCGACGGCCGCTGGATACGTCCATTCTTGAACACGCTTGGGCATCGTTATGCGGGACTTAATGTAGAGGCAACGGCTGCGTTTGGTGTCATTGCGAAAGACATCCATGTGTTCATTGGAGGGACCGAGGCCAATGTGCTGCCCGTTGCGGTCGATCAGCTTTGTGGCGTAATGGGATGCGACCAGAAGACGGCACTTGCAGCCATCGTCGAAGTTATACGCAAGCTTGATGTCGAAATTAAGGGCATCGACATCGTTGAGCGAGATGCCACAGCCACCTTCCCAGTCAATGGCGTTGAAATCGTCAGGCATAACAACCTGACCATGCAAGATACGCGACTTTTCATTAACTCGTCGCACGAGAACGACCGCAAGGAACGCGTCGTGTTTGACTTCATGACCCAGGAATCGTCGGGTACGATTCGCCTTGCTTCGGTAGTCGCCTATCTCCTCTGTGCGATTCACAGCGGCGATCCAATCATCATCGACGAACTGGACAGGTCTCTGCACCCGCTCTTGGCGCGAGCAATTCTATCTCTTTTCCAGCAACGTGCGCGCAACACCAAGAACGCGCAGCTTGTTTTCACAACGCACTGCACTGACCTGCTCGACGATGAGATATTGCGTCTTTCGGAAATTGGCATCGTCATCAAGAACGCCAAACTTGGCACGAAGGTGAAACGGCTTTGTGACCTGCGGCGCGATGGCGAGGATATTCGCAACGTCAGCAACTTCCGTCGGAGATATCTGGACGGATTCTATTCGGGAGTGCCGTATCCGGCTTTGTGACAATGGCGAAGCGGACTATATACATTGTCGTCAGTGAAGGAGCGTCAGAACGGACGTATCTTCAGGCGTTGCGTTCGTTCCTCGTCAATCGTATGCCCCTGGGAGATGATTTTCAACCACGCTTGAATTTCATTCCCAAGGTGACAAACGGAGGTGATGGCGGAGGTTCGTTCCCGCTAGTACGCAAGGCCTACCTATCTTGTCGAAAGTCCGACCGACGCACTCCGATTGCGGTCTGGGTTGACGTGGATGTCTATGTGCGCAATGCGACAGCCGCAGAGCGGCATAATGCGCAGGCATACGCGAAGAAGGGTTCACTCCCGGACTTCTTCTTTTCGGTGATGAATTTCGAGGACTTCCTCGCGTTGCACTTTGATGATGATCTATTTGAACAATGGTACGCGGTGTTTAAAGATGCCGGACACTTTGACAGGCCTTTGAACAGTGTGGACTATGCGCCGCTCTTTACGCCTATATGGTCTGCACAGGTGGCTCGCATTGGCACTTCAGATATGACATACTCCAAAGGAGACTTGCCAGTTGACTTCGTTTCGCATGAAACACTGTGCAATCTGATACGCCATGTCGCAGACTTACGGATGCAGGCGCATTTTAGGAATTGCACAGGGACGCAGACATTTTCCGAGTTCCTCGTGTCATGTTTACAAGAGCAATATCCGGAAGTATTTGGGGAAATGGCAACTTCGTGGTTTGGCAGTGTAAAGGTTGATGCGGACATTACACATGATATGGCCTCTGTTCGCAAAAGCATTACCGAGCATTTTGGGGAATAGACGGGCGCGTGCGAGCGTTGGCACTCACGGTACACGCTGGCCGTGCGCGTGGCTTGCGCATCCTAGAAGGGCGTTTTCGGAATGATACTTGGCATGTTGAAGTGAATTCATTGGTTGCTATCATTCCGCAAATGTGAAATTCCTCTGTGTCATCCCCCTTGCGCGCGGAACGGAGATTTGGTATATTAAACGCGTGTTTAAAACAAGGATTTAAGATGGAAGAAGTAAGAGAGAAAATCTTGGCCGCGATGAGAACCTTGGCCGTGGGGCGGTGGGTGAAATGGTGTGGCCTGTTGGTGCTAACAGCGGTGGTCGGCTGCTCGGAGAAGGCTCCGCAACGGGCGGAGACGCGGCCGTTGGTGCGCGTGGGCGCGGCGCGGCAGGGCGTGACATTCGTCGATGCGCTGCGCGTGCAGGGCACGGTGCGGGCGAAGGACGCGGCGGGCGTCTCTGCGCGCATCCCCGGTACGATTGACGCCGTCTTCGTGGACGAGGGCGCGCGCGTGAAGAAGGGGGATGCGCTCTTTCAGGTTGACCGACAGAATCTCGAGAACGCCGTGCGTGCGGCGAAAGACGACCTCGCGATGGCGAAGGCGAAGCTTGCGCAGTCGGAAGTGACGGTAGGCAAGGCCAAAATGGACGCCGAACGCATGGAGCGGCTTTTCGCGGGTGCGGCCGTGACGAAGGACGCGCTGGAGAAGGCGCAGGTAGCAGCCAAGTCGGCGGCGGCCGCGCTCGAGGCCGCGCAGGCGACGGTCACGAAGGCCGAGACCGGTCTCGCCGTCTCAGAGAAGAACCTCTCCGACTCGTGCGTGCGCGCGCCGTACGACGCCATCGTGACGCGCAAACATCGGAATGTAGGCGATTACGTCGGGCCTGGTGTCTGCGTGTTCAGCGTGGAGAATCCGTCTGTATACGAGGTTTCCTTCTCGCTCAATGCCGCGCATTTCGTGCGTGTCAAACTGGACAAGACGGTTGTGCGTCTCGCCCAGCCGTTGGCTGGAAAGCGTGACCTCCCCATCACCTATCGGGCGCCAACGGTGAACGCCGTCACGCGGACGTTCGAGGTACGCGCGCAGCTGCCGCGCACTGAGGACGTCGCCGCCGGCATGCTGCTGGACGGCGAGATAGTGTTCGCGTCGCACACAGGGCAGGGCGTGCCGTCGTCGGCCGTTGCGGACCGCGGTGGTTCGGATGCGGTCTTTACGGTTGTTGACGGCAAGGCCGTGCGCATCGCGGTAGAGACGGGGCTTGAGACCGATGGTTGGCGCGAGATAGTGCGCCCGGTCTTGGGGCCCGAGAAGAAGATCATTCTCGAGGGCATGCTGCTCGTGAACGAGGGCGATGGGGTGAGGACGAAAGATGTTTCTCTCTGACACAGCCATCCGCCGCCCGGTCCTGACGCTCGTCGTCTTGATCGTGCTGATGCTCTTCGGAACGCTTGCGACGCGCAACATGGGCATCGACATCGTGCCGAACGTCGTGGTGCCCTACGTGTCGGTCATCGTCGTCTATCCCGGCGCGTCGCCCGAGGAGATCGAGACGTCAGTAGCGCGTCCGATCGAGGACGCGGCGGTGCAGGTGGACGGCCTCAAGCACATGACGACGACGTGCGCTAACAACTTCTGCCAGGTCATGCTCGAGTTCAACCTCAACGTGGACCAGAACGTCGCGGCGGACGACATCCGCGCGAAGATCGCGGTGATCGAGGGCGACTTGCCTAGCGGCGCCGAGAAGCCGCAGGTGCAGAAGTACGACGTGAACGCGATCCCCGTCGTGACGCTCGCGCTTACGGGCGAGCAGTCCGTCGACGAACTCTACGACTATGCGGACGACAGGCTGTCGGGTCGGCTCTCGACCGTCGCGGGCGTCGCCTCGGTGGAGTTGATCGGCGGTGAGGAACGCGAAGTCGTCGTGACCGTCGACCGCGCGAAGCTCTCGGCCTCAGGGCTCACGCTCGCGCAGGTCGTCGAGGCGGTCGGGAAGGGCAATCTCAAGATTCCGTCGGGGCAGGTATCAGACCACGCGCGCGAATTCTCCGTGATGTTCGACGCCGAGGCGCGCGGCGTCGAGGACCTCGGGCGTATCGAGATTGGAAGTGTGCGCGGTACACGGCTCTATTTGCGCGACGTCGCGACGTTTGCGTTCGGCACGAAGCGCAAGGAGTCGATCGCCTCGTTCGATGGGCGCCCCGCTATTGTGATGCGCGTGACTAAGCGCGGCGAGGCGAACGCGGCGAAGACTGTGGACGGCCTGCGTAAAATCTACGAGATGCTTGTCGGTGAACTGCCGGGCGGCATGCGGCTCGCTTGGGTGCGCGACGACGGTGCGTACGTGGCCGCGACGGTGAGGGGCGGCGTGGACGCCATCTGGCAGGGTGTGCTCCTCACGGGTTTCGTACTGCTTCTGTTTCTGGCGGACTGGCGAATGGCGCTCACGGCGTTCGTCTCGATCCCCGTCACGATCATCATTTCGCTTGTTGCGTTCTCGCTTTTTGGCTATACGGCGAACATCATCACGATGAACGCCGTCGGCATATCGGTCGGCATTCTCGTCGCGAACTCGATCGTCGTTCTCGAGAACATCGCCCGCCGGAACGGGGACGCCGCGCGAGGGGCGGGCGAGGTAGCGCTCGCGGTCGCCGCATCGGCGCTCACTAACATCGTCGTGTTCCTGCCGATTGCGACGATGCGGACGATGGCGGGACGCTTCTTCGTACCGTTCGCCATCGTGGTCACGGCCTCGACGTTCGCCTCGCTGCTCGTTTCGTTCACGCTTACGCCGATGATGGCGGCGAAACTTGGCACGAGTGGCGCAGGCGTCAATCGTCTGCTGGCGAAGGTCCTGACCCCGTGGACCTGGTTTTATGGCCTGATCGAACGTGCATACGCCACGTCGTTGGGAGTGGTCCTGCGGTTCCCGAAGACGGCGTTGGTCGTCTTCTCCGCGCTGACGATCGCCGGCTTCATGTTTTTCGGGCCGAGGGTCAAGTCGGACTTCGTGCCCGTCTTCGACAAGGGCGAGTTGTCCGCCAAGCTCGAGTATCCGGCCGACATCACGCTCGAACGGGCCGCGGAGCGCACGCAGGAGATTGCCGCGAAGCTGGCGGACGTGCGGGATGCGGCAGGCGAACGGCTTGTCCTGCGCCACACTGTTTCCGTCGGCAAGACGCAGGGCATACTCGGGCAGGTCGGCCGCGGCGCCCATCTCGCACAGATCGACTTCGTGCTCCGTCCGATGACCGAGCGACGCGAGACGATCTCCGACGTCTCCGCCCTGATGCGCGCACGGCTGAGCGATGAACCGGACGTGCTCACTTCCGTGCTCGTGCCGACGATCGTCGGCGGCGCGGCGCAGTCGATTCAGGTGAAGCTCATGGGCGAGGACTTGGCCGTGCTGGACAAGGCGTGCCTTGCCATTTCGCATGATCTCAAGACGTCCGACATCGCGACGGACGTGGAGAACAACGTACGCGCGGGGCGTCCCGAGCTGCGCATCCACCCGAACCGCGCGGTGCTCAACGATCTTGGCATGACGCCTCATCTTTTGGGCCTCAACCTGCGCGCCTCGCTTGCGGGACTCACGCCGGCTACGTTCTCCGCGGGCGAACGGAGCTACGACATCCGCGTGCGCTACGACGAGGCCGACGGCGTGCGCCAGCTCGCCGAGCAGAACTTCCCAGGGCCAGAAGGGCGTCCGTTCACGCTGGGCGCCGTCGCCGAGGTGACGCGATCCGTACAGCAGGTGCAGATCGTCCGCAGCGAGAAGCGCCGCTCGACGATCGTGTACGCGAACAACGCGCCGGGACATGGCATGGGCGAAGTGACGGAACGTGCCCTCGCGCAGGCGAAGGAGGAGCTTCCCCGCGGCTACACGGCGGCGCTCGGCGGACAGTCCGAGTACATGGACGAGGCGTTTACGGAGTTCGGGCTCGTCACCGTCATCGCCATTGCGCTGACCTACTTGCTCCTGGCGGCGATCCTTGAATCGTGGGCGATGCCGTTCGTCATCCTCTTCACGATCCCGTTCAGCTATCTCGGCATCTTCGCGGCCGTCGTCGTTGCGCGTCAGACGCTTTCTATATTCGGGCTTCTGGCCGGTATCATGCTCGTCGGCGTAGTCGTGAACGCGGCGATTCTGATCATCGACGCCTGGCGCCAGACCGGGGACGTCAGAGAGGCGGCTACGTCGAAGTTCCGTCCAGTTCTGATGAGTTGCGTGGCGGCGCTTGTCGGCATGTTGCCGATGGCGCTCGGCGGCGGGCTGGGCAGCGAACTCAGGCAGTCGATGGGCATCGGCTCGGTTGGCGGCATTTTAGTGTCGACGCTCGTGTCGCTCTACTTCATACCGGCTCTCTGCGCCTGCATTAAGTCGCGCGCTCGATGACCTGTGGCGGAATTGAATTGTCTCGGCGAGGGCGTTTTGGTATACTCGTTTCCGTTTTTTGGTGAGGTCAGAAGAAAGCGATGTGTCCAGGTGAAGAATCTTCGTGAAGCTTTCCGCGACATGACGCCGGACGAGATGCGCGAAGCGTCACGCGAGGCTGAAATCGATGAATGGCGCAGGATCAACCGGTTCTGCGGATGCTGCGGCGCGGAGATGAAGCCGCACGACGATCCTGGCGAGCAGGCGATGGTGTGCGCGGAGTGCGGCTACACGGCCTATCCGAAGATCGCGCCCGCGGTGATAGTCCTCGTGACGGATGGCGACAAGGTGCTTCTGCAGCGCAACACGCACTACAAGGGGGTGGTGTGGTCGCTTGTCGCGGGGTTCGTCGATCCCGGCGAGAGCCTTGAGGACGCCGTGCGCAGGGAGATACGTGAAGAAGCCTCGATCGAGGTGAAGGACATCCGCTATTTCGGCTCGCAGACGTGGCCGTTCCCGTCCAACATCATGATCGGCTTCCGCGCCGAGCATGCGTCGGGCGAGCTCAGGCCGGACGGAGAGGAGGTCGTGGAGTCTGGATGGTTCGACCGCGAGCACCTTCCTGAGATTCCTCGTCCCGGATCAATTGCCCGCAGAATGCTTGACGCATGGGCTGTGGAAATCCGATGTTAAACATGAACGAAGTTGGCATTCAATCAAATACCCCCTTGCGCGAGGGGGGCGGGTTTGATATACTATCCGCCGTCGTCACGACGCCAAAGCGAGCTTAACTCAGTTGGTAGAGTGCCACCTTGCCAAGGTGGTTGTCGAGGGTTCGAGTCCCTTAGCTCGCTCCATTGCGCCGCAGAGGACTGTGAGTGGGAGCATAGCTCAGCTGGTAGAGCAAGTGACTCTTAATCACTGGGTCGTGGGTTCGAATCCCTCTGCTCCTACCATTCATAATCAACCGTGGCTAGGTAGCTCAGTTGGTAGAGCAACGGACTGAAAATCCGTGTGTCGCCGGTTCGATCCCGGCCTTGGCCACCAGTCTTCAAAGGGATAGAATGGGCATTAACCACAAGAGAATCATCATTGCCGCATTGTTTTCGGCAGGTTGTGCAGCATGGGTTATGGGAGCGTCGCCTTCCCAAAGCCGAGACATACACACGAAGGCCCTTACGCCGATAACAGAGAAGTCGCGCCCGGCGGGCGGGCCTATGGCGTTTGTGAAGGGTGGCAGATTGAACTTCGCGATAGTGGCAGACAAGGCGGTCGAGTCTAGTCTCTCCAAGAAGTGCAAGTCCCCGAAGTCCATAGAGCCCGCCATCCGCTTTCTCGTTGAGGCCTTCGAGAAGACCACCGGGCAGAAGCCGGAGGTGCTGGACGAGACGGAGACCGCGAAGCTAGCGGCGTATCCATACAAGATAGTCGTCGGCGCGTGCAAGACCGCATCCGGGCTCGGGGTGGATCCGATGTCGCTCCCCATGGAGGGGTTCGTAGTGAAGACATTCCCCGGCGGCGTGCTGCTCGTCGGACGAGACACGTCGCTTGTTGAAGGCTGGAACATGGGGCCGCTCGAACGCAACGGCGCTAGCTGCGGCACTAAGACCGCCGCGCTCGACTTCACCGAGCGCTTTCTCGGCGTTAGGTATCTCGCCCCCGGTGAGTACGGCACTTACTGGCCGAAGATATCCGACCTCGTGGTCGAACCCGTCTGGTACGAGGACGCGCCTCTCTTCAAGGCGCGCGGCGACATGTTCTATCCCTGGACCGCCGTCAACAGCGACGCCCTCGTCGCCAAGTGGACGCGTGCCCTCGGCGGCGGCATCAAGAAGTACGACCGTTCGTTCGTGGAGCGGTGGCGCGGCGGACGCTCCATCCCCGGCACCGACGGCACGCACTGCCCACGCCCCGAACGTATGATGAAGAGCCATCCCGACAAGCTGAAGACCATCTTCTACACCTCCCCCTACGGCAAGTTCTGGATGAACCCCGGCGGACACGTCGGTAACTTTTGGAACGTAATGGACCTCGGCTTCGCCGACGTCATGATCGACGACCTTCGCCGCGTCTATGCCTCCGGCGGCAAGGACGATCCCGGCGGCTATTCGGACTACATCTCGTCCGCCAACGTCACGTTTGGCTGCTGCGACACATACATGCCGGTCTCGGACATTGCCGACGACCCCACCGTAAAGCGCCTCGGCCTCGTCACCCCAAAGGACATTGCCCGTGACAAGGACGCCGCCATGGCGAACGTCTATGGGCGTTTCTTCCAGTATTTCGGCAACCGCGTGAAGGAGGTCTTCCCCGGCAAGAAGCTCTCGCTCCTCGCCTACTACAACTGCAAATGCGCGCCGGACGATCCGCGCTGGCGCCTACCCGACAATGTTGAAGTGATGCTCTGCGACTTCCGCATTCCCGCCCGCGTGCGCAGCCCGGGGAACATGGAGAAGACGCGGCGGCTCTTCGGCGAGTGGCGTGATGCGCTTGGCGGCCGTGCGGTCCGCCGCGCCTGGCTCTACACGAACAGGACCAATCCGTTCGCGCGCGCCGTGATCCCCGAGTTCGTCGGCGAGGTGCCCAAGGTTCTCGGCGGACTCCTCGGCGAAGGCGGCGTGTTCTTCGATTGTGACGGCGGGCATGACATGTGGAATTACTACTGGGCGATGTACGTCAACTACCGCGCGCAGTGGAACTGGCATCTCGACGTGGACGCCGCGATCGACGAGCACTGGGACCTCTTCTACGGCCCTGTAGCCGGTCCGCGCCTCAGGGAGTTCCACCGCATCCTGAAGAAGGCGTATCTCGACTTCTATCTCGAATCCGACGAATCCGCGCCGCTCTATCCCGTTGAGGTGGTTGATTCGCTGGAAAGGGAGATGAACGCGGCGGCGGCCGCGCTCGACCCCGCCACTCCGGAAGGCCACCGCATACGCCTCTTCACGGAATACTGGCCCGCCGCGTTCCGCATGATGCGTGCGCGTGCCGCATACAAGACGCCCGTCTACTGTGCCCCGCGCGCCGCCTCTGCGCCCGACGACGCCTTCTGGGCCGGCGTCCCCGATCTTCCGCTCTTCGACCCGCAGGGCAAGAAGACGGATGTGCAGTTCCCCGCCTCCGTCAAGCTTGCCTGGCGCGACGACGGCATCTACGGGCGGTTCCATGCCGCCTATTCGCCAGCCGCCGATTCCAAGCGCGACATCTGGGCCGTGGACTCTTGCGAGATGTTCTTCATGCCCGGCCTCAAGAAGGAAGTGGAGTACCAGATGGTGTTCGACGTCCTCGGCCGCCTCTACACCCACAAGCAGCGCTGGATGCCGATTCCGCAGCCGATTGACGGTTCATGGCGTCCGCCGACGTATGCCGTGAAGGCGAAGGCCGCCACAGATGGCTGGACATGCGACTTCTTCGTCCCGTTCGCCGGGTTCGAGGGCAATCCCGTTCCGAGGGCCGGAGAGGAATGGAACTTCAACTTCGTGCGCAACAAGCTTTCCGCGCCGCGCGAGGTCACGGGAAATTCACTCACTCTCGGCTCGAACCACAACCGCGCCATGTTCGGCATTCTGCGGTTTGCCGCGCCGCCTAATCGTCCTTCTAGCCGATAATGTGCGTTTTCGGCTTGTGAAAGGCGTCTGGGATATGATATGATAACCACACGGCATGTTGTCGACTAGGAGAGCTACATGAAGAAAGAGCAAAATTCCGCATTAGGGAAGGCCATGGCTTTGGCGGCCGTCGCCGCAGTGTTCACCGCTTCGGCGGCGGACAACATAGTGTTCCCCAACGCAGATTCGTCGGGGGACTTCGCGTCTCTCGCGGCGTGGAACCGCGCGGAGCTGCCGAGCACCAGCAATGTTCTCTTCTCCGCGTCTGGCACCTACACCGCGACGAGCGACGTCGAGTTCAACGGTTTCATGCCTAACGCCAACAACATCTCTATGACATTCGACATGTCGCCTGAGGCGTCGGGTGCGACCGCCGGCTCTCCTCGCAAGATCAAAGTTGGGGCGCGCGGAGTTTTTGTCAACGACAAGACTGGTTGGGAATGCAACTTCACGGGTGGATTCTGGGATTTCCAGAACAGTGGTCACATCTCGATGTATAGATCGACCTGGGGGACTCACTCCCAGACTCTCTCGTTCCAGAATGTCACCATCACAAACCTCACGGATCTAAAGGGCGGCTATGGCGGTTCGGGACACCGCATCACCATCGGCGCGGGCGCGAAGATCTACACGACACGGTGTGAATTTGACGGATATCAGTCCGCGGCGTCGCTCTTCGAGGTAAAAGATGGTGCTCTTTTGCGTGTGGTGACGACACTGTCTGGCGACACTGCCTCCTTCGTCATCGGCAGGGCGGGTGCGAACGCCGGCGGGCGCAACACGCTCCGTGTCTCGGGGGCGGGGACGCAATTGTTTGTGGACGGATCTGCGCATATGACCATGCCTGGTGGCAATGTGGCGACGGGACACTTGTTCCATGTGACCGGCGGGGCGCAGGCGACGATCCGCAACTCGAGCTACAAATTCATCGGCGGACAGGCCAGTGCGCGTCTGGGTGTGTCGTCTCGGTGGCGTATAGACGACGGAGGCGTTCTCACCACCGGGGGTGGCACAATCTTGCTTGGCCATAATGGAGGTTTCGCTCGCATAGAGGTGCTTGAAGGCGGCGTATGGACGAACACGGCGGCGCTCTCGATGGGTTCGGAGTACGAGTGCGCGGGCAACAACCAGTTCGTGGTGAGCAATGGCACGTATTGCGGCAAGTTCCCGTTGATTGGCTTCACAAGTACCGTGGCCAGCAACAACCTTGTGCAGATCATGGGGCCGCGCGCCAGTTTCAACCCCACCGACGCCAAGGATATAATCATGTTCCCGAAGTCGCACGGCAACAGGTTCGTGCTTTCCGACGGTGCGGTCTGGACGAACACCGCCCCGGCCGGCAACCTGTATTTCTCCGACCAAAGCCGTGGCTGCTCGAACATCTTCGCGGTGGTGCGCGGTGCGACATACTACTCCACGACGAACCTGTGCATCGCCGGCGCCAACTATGACGTGCGGTCCAACACGCTGGTGGTGGCCGATTCAGCCTATGTCTATGCGCGTTCGATATATTCCTCCGCAATTGAAAACGGGATCATCCTTTCGAACGCGACCATCGAAACGAGCGGGAGGCTCTTGTTCTCGGATACAAGCTACTCATCCCAGATGCACGGCTACTCCAACTGCTGGATGCGCGTGCAAGGGACGCGTCCGCGGGTGAAGATCGGCACGAGTATGACGATAAAGAACACTTCCTTCCTCCATTTCGACCTCCCGGCGGACGAGTATGACGAAGGGGTTGTGCCGATAACCTGCGGCACCAAGTTCAGCATAGAGGACAAATCGCGGATCTATGTGAACGGAGTTGAGGAGATGGCGGAGGCGATGAGGCGTCCGTGCGACGTGGTGCTGCTGGAGGCGGAAGAGGGGATAACGCTTGCGAACGGCGTCCTGGCCGCCGCCAACGCACACATTGCCGCGCAGGCCGACAAGAGCGTCGGTTCGATGCTGCGCCTGTCGGACGGCAACAAGCAGCTCGTTCTGCACATTTCCTACCCCAATGGCACTACGATAATGATAAAGTGATGTTCGCCTCCGCCACCCCAAAGACCGCCGTCCGCCTCTACATCGCCGCCGCCTTGCTTGCCGGGCTGGGGTATGCGGCACATCTGGGGGAGGAGGGGCAGCTGGGCTCGGCGGAGACCGTTTCCCTGTGGATTTACGGGATTTCGCTCGTGGTTTTGTACTATGCGATGCTTGTAACGTTCATTCTTTGGCGCAGGCACTTGAAATCGCGCCGAAAATAGGGTATAATAAGCGCTCATTTTTTCAGGACAATAGAGGTAAAGATGAAAAACGACAACCTTCGCAACGACATCTGGAAGTGGCTGGCGCTTCTTATAATCGCCGTCTTCTCCATATACGTCACCTATCCACCGAAGGAGAAACTGCGCTTCGGTCTCGATCTGAAGGGCGGCACGTCCTTCACTCTCGGCGTGGACAAGGAGAAGCTGCGCGAGACGATCATCGCCGACAAGCCGGCGATATCGAACGACAACGCCGCCATCGAGCGCGAGATCCAGAAGGTGCTCCAGGGCTGTGACGCGCGCATCATACAGGTGGTGCGCCGCCGCGTGGACGGCATGGGCATGAACGAGCCCGTGATCCAGGGAATGAAGGACCATCGTCTTCTCGTCCAGCTTCCGGGTGTGGACGACGAGACGCGCAAGGCCGCCAAGCAGTCCCTCCAGAGCGCGTCGTTCCTCGAGTTCCGCCTCACCCATCCGCGCAACGACGAGCTCGTGAACAAGCTCCTTGCGCTCGACGTCGCCCCCGACGGCTACGAGAAGGGCGGCAGCGGCTACGTGCGCAAGGCCAACTACGCCGAAGTTGCCGCGCAGAAGGGCTACGCCGCGCGCCTTGCCGCGTTCCACGTCCCTGATCCCCGCTACCAGTTCATGCTCGAGAAGACGGGCGATGGCTCCTATCGCCCCGCGTTCGTGGCGCGTTCCTCGCCCACGGGCACCTCAAAGCGCTTCACCGGCGAATACCTCACCTCCGCCTCCGTCGAGCGCGATCCCGCCGGCTCTCTCGCCATCAGCTTCTCCCTCAACTCGGAGGGCGCGCGCCTCTTCACGCAGATCACGCGCAACTATGTGGCGCACGGCCCGAAGAACCCCACCGACCGCGGCAGGCAGCTCGCGATAATCCTCGATGACGTGCTCGTCTCCGCGCCCGTCCTGCAGAGCGAGATCGGCGCCCACGGCCAGATCACCGGCCACTTCTCCGCGGCCGAGGCCCAGCAGCTCGCGAACGACCTCAACTCCGGCGCGCTGCCCGCCCCGCTCGAGATCCTGGCGGAGTCCTCAGTGGCGCCCACCGTGGGCGAAGACGCCATCCACGCCGGCCTGGTCGCCGCCGGCCTCGGCTTCTGCCTTGTGGCGCTCTTCATGTTCATCTACTACTGGTTCACGGGTCTCGTTGCGAACGTGGCGCTCTTCCTCGACATCGCGCTCCTCCCGGCCGCGCTCGTGTTCGTCGCGAACGTGCTGGGCGTGTTCGCCAAGGACGCCTCGATGGGCTCCACCGGCTCGCTCGCGCTCCCGGTCCTGACCATGCCCGGCATCGCGGGCCTCGTCCTCACGCTCGGCATGGCCGTCGACGCCAACGTGCTCATCTTCGAGCGCATCCGCGAGGAGTTCCAGCGCGGATCCTCCGCCGGCACGGCCATCAAGATGGGCTATGGCCGCGCGTTCACTGCGATCTTCGACTCGAACCTCACCACGATCTTGACGGGCGTCATCCTCTTCATTGTGGGCACCGGCCCTGTGCGCGGTTTCGCGATCACGCTCACCGCCGGCGTCGTGATCTCCATGTTCACGGCCGTGATCGTCACGCGCCTTGTTCTGGACAACGTCGTCGACCCCGACCGCATGAAGCCCTTCCGCATGCTTCAGTTCTTCAAGACGCCGAAGTTCGACTTCGTGCGCCTCGGGAAGATCACCACCATCACGTCCCTGGCCGTGATTCTCGTGACGGTCTCGCTCTTCTTCGTGCGCGCGTTCACGAAGCCCGCCTCCGTGCTGGCGGTCGACCTCACCGGTGGCACCTCGATCGTCTATTCGTTCAAGCAGGAGGCGAAGCCCGCCGTGGGCGACATCCGCAAGGTGCTCGACCCGTTCGACAACGCCACGATCATCCAGTACCAGGAGGGCATGGGAGACTCCACGCTGCTCGTGAAGACCGGCCACTCCGCCGAGACGGCGAAGGAGAAGGGCGTTAAGGACGTCGGCGGCCACGTGACTAAGCTTCTGCAGGACGCCTTCAAGGACGCCGACATCAAGCTCCTCTCCGTGGACGAGATCGGCTCGATGGTGGGCGCCGACCTAAAGAAGTCCGGCACATGGGCGGTGATCCTCTCGCTCTGCGCGATCCTCGTCTACGTGGGCTTCCGCTTCGAGTTCGGCTTCGGACTCGGCGCGCTCGTGGCCCTCGCGCACGACGCCTTGATCTCGCTCGGCCTCTTCTCGATCTGCGGCCGCCAGGTGTCGCTGATCGTGGTGACGGCGCTTCTGACGATCATCGGCTACTCCGTGAACGACACGATCGTCGTGTTCGACCGCATCCGCGAAGATCTCCGCAAGGACCAGAAGTCCTCCTTCAAGGATCTCTGCAACCACGCGCTCAACGCCTGCCTCGGCCGCACGGTGATCACGTCCGTGACCACGTTCTTCGCGGTGGCGGCGCTCTTCGCCTTCGGCGACGGGTCTATCTACGACTTCGCGCTGACGATGGCGATCGGCGTCGTGGCCGGCACGTACTCGTCGATGTTCATCGCGACGCCGATCATGATGTGGTGCTACAAGGGCCGCCGCCCGAAGTTCGAGGCGGAGAAGTCGAGCGCGCCGCAGAAATACGGAGCGTGACAGGCGCCGCCCGAGCGCCGATGCCATGGAAGAGAGAGAGTCCAGCACGGTCGGCGCCGTTGAATCGCATTTGATGGCGCTCGACCTTCCGCCCGGGGGATTCCGCCTCGAGGAGGGAGGGAGCCTCGCCCGCGTGGACGTGGCCTGGGAGAGCTGTGGGCTGGAACGGCCTGAAAACGACAATGTGGTCTTCATCTGCCACGCGCTCACCGGCGACGCCCATGTGGCCGGACGCCGCCCGGGCGAGACGGAGTCGAGCGGCTGGTGGGACGGCGTGGTCGGCCCCGGCAAGGCGATCGACACGAACCGCTACCGCGTGGTGTGCGCGAACGTCCTGGGCGGATGCAAAGGCACCACCGGCCCGTCGAGCGTGAACCCCGCCACAGGAAGGCCGTACGGGTCTTCGTTCCCGCATTTCACCATGGGCGACACCGTGGAGGTGTACCGCGCGTTTCTGCACCAATTAGGCGTGAACCACCTCGCCGCGCTCGTAGGCGGGAGCTTCGGCGGACTGCAGGTGATAGACTGGATAGCCGCGCATCCCGACGAGGTGGACCGCGCCGTGATCATCGCCTCGGGCGCCGCCTTGAACGCCCAGGCGCTCGCCTTCGACATCGTAGGCCGCGCCGCCATTGTGATGGACCCCGACTGGCGTGGCGGCGACTACTACGGCACTCCCGGCCCGCAGGTGGGCCTCGCCTCCGCTCGCCAGGTGGCGCACATAACCTATCTTTCGCTCGATCTCCTCAACCGCAGGTTCGGACGCAAGAAGCAGGACACCTGGCTCGCCAAGGGCAAGGCCTGGCTCGACGAGCACGCCGCCAGGTTCGGCACGATGTTCGCGATCGAAAGCTACCTCGAATACCAGGCACGCAAGTTCCTAGCCCGCTTCGACGCCAACTCCTACCTCCACATCACGCATGCGATGGATCGCTATGACGCCACGGAGAAGTTCGGCTCCCTGGACGCGCTGTGCGAACGCATCACCGCGAAGACGCTTTTCATCTCCATATCCGGCGACTGGCTCTTCTCCGAGGAGCAGAGCAGGATTCTTGCGAAAGGGCTTCTCAAGGCGGGCAAGTCCGTCTCCTACTCCCACCTCGACATCAAGGTGGGCCATGACGGATTCCTCACGCACACTCGCGAACTAAGTCGTGTCTTGACGGGTTTCTTCGCGGAGAGCCCGCGCATCGTAACCGAGGAGAAGCGCCGCAAGCTCTCGCCGGTGGTGGACATGGTGCCGGCTGGAACGCGCGTTCTCGACATCGGCTGCGGCTCCGGATCTCTTCTCACGCTCTTGAAGGCCAAGGGCGTTCGGGGGACCGGCGTGGAGATCGACCACGAGAAGATCTGCAACGGGATAGGCGCCGGGCTGGACGTCCTTTTCGAGGACGCCGACGAGGGGCTCACTCTCATCCCGGACGGCGCCTACGACATGGCCGTCCTCTCCGAGACGCTCCAGACGGTCAAGAAGCCACGCGAACTGCTGCAGCAGATTCTGCGCGTCGCGAAGGAGGCGGTGCTCACATTCCCGAACTTCGCCGAGCTTCCGATCCGCCTGCACCTCGCTTTCACGGGTTCCATGCCGGTCGGCGGCGAACTGCCGTTTGAATGGTACGACACGCCCAACACGCACTTCTTCACGCTAAAGGACTTCCTTGCGCTCTGCCGCAAGGACAACATAGCCGTGCGCGAGATACGCGCCGAGGCCGACGGCTTCGTGGGCCGTGTGCTGCTGGCCCTGGGTCTACGCAATCTCGGCGCCTCCCGTGCGATAGTGCGTATAGCCCGCGCCTAGACCAGAGTTGAAGAAGCAGGCGTCCTGCCAGTCAGCCAAGGAGATGGAAATGAAGACAACAACCATAGCAATCGCTTTTTTGTCGGTGTTCCCCGTGTTTGCGGACGGGGGAAAACGCGCCGCGGACGACCCATCCGTCCCGGCCGCCATGCACGGCAGGCGCATCGAACGCTTCGAGAAGACGTATGGAGCCGAGCTGGGGTACGAGAAGCCCGTGACGGAAGTGCATCTGGTGCAGCATCCCGTGCCGGAGAAGGACGTCAAGGGGCGTCCTCTATACGTGGTGCTGCACTCCGCCGGGCACGATGCCGTGAAGGCGCTCCTCTGCACGCGCGCGCCGGACAACCACGACATATACCTCGCCCCGGACGACTTCTATGCCCTTTATCTTGACTGCAGGATGGCCCAGGCGACCGACTGGTGGTGGGGCGCGAACAGATGTCCCGGATTCAAGCTGTCTCCGTGCGAGAGACGGCTTCTCGCGACCATCGAGGAGACGGTGGTGAAATACGGCATCGACCGCGACCGCATATACCTCTGCGGGAACTCCATGGGGGGATCCGGGACGCTCGGCTTCGGCCTCAGGCACGGTAACTTGTTCGCCGCCGTGAAGGCGAACGTACCGGCGCTCGTGAAGCACGCCTGCGACAGGATGGGATGGGACATGGATTCCGACCGCGACGCGGCGGGCGTGGACTTGTCCATTCTCCCCGAACCACCGCTTCTGATCGACTACTCCGCCCCGAACGACGTGAAGTGGTCCACGGGCCACGAGCATCTCGTGGCCATGATGCGCGCGCGCCGCTACCCCTGGATGCTGCTCTGGGCCGACTTCGCCCACTGCAACCGCAACTCCGTCATGCTGGGCAAGAACGACATCATTCACGCCCTCGACTGGACGAACGTCCGCAAGAGCGACGTCCTTCCGGCGTTCACCAATGCCTCCTGCGACAATCCAAGCCCATGGCCTGACCACCGCGACTCGACCGCGCCCGGCCAGATAAACGGCTTCTTCCGCTGGTCGGACGGCAAGGCCTCCGCTTCTTCGGTCTCCGTGAAGCTCTTCCTCGCCGATCTCAAGAGCCGGCACTTCACCGTGCCCGACAAGGCCACGGCAGACGTCACGCTCCGCCGCCTTGGCGCTTTCAAGGCGAAGCCGGGCGACAGTTTCACGTGGTCGTTCGGCGGCAAATCCGGCACGACGACGGTGGGGGTGGACGGCCTCGTGACCGTGCACTGCCTTGAGCTGACGAAGGCGCCGCAGACTCTTTCCGTCGCGGCTCAGAAACGTTAAACTCGGGACAAGACGGCGTTTTTTTGGTATACTCTTCTGCGATGAAGAAGAAAGACAAGATAAAGAAGACCGATTCTGGCAAGAAGACGGAGCCGCCAAGCCTTTTCGACAATCTGGACCTGTTCGCCAACCTGCCGGAGACGCCCCCTGCCGCGACCGAAGACGAGATCGAGGAAGAGAAAAAAGAAGAGCCGAAGAAGAAGCCCGCCTCCCGCGTTCAGCAGGAACCAGTACCCGCGGCGAAGGCCGCCACTCCGCCGCCGCCGGCTCCTCCGTCTCCGCCCAAGCCCGGCCTCACCGGGCACGGCCCGATGCGCGACCTCTACGATTTCAACTTCCGCCACTATTCCGCATACGTCATATGCGACCGCGCGATACCGGCCGTCGAGGACGGCATGAAGCCGGTCCAGCGCCGCATCATGCACTCTCTGTGGGAGAAGGACGACGGCAAGTACACGAAGGTGGCGAACATCGTGGGCCACGCCATGCAGTACCATCCGCACGGTGACGCCTCTATCGGAGACGCGATCGTGGTGCTCGCCAACAAGCTCTGGGGCGAGGGGCGCGGATACCTGATCGACGGCCAGGGCAACTACGGCTCGCTCTACACCGGCATGCCGCACGCCGCCACGCGCTACATCGAATGCCGCCTCACCGACCTCGCGCGCAACGAGGTGTTCAACAAGAAGACCACTGAGTTCGTGCCGAACTACGACGGCCGCAAGGAGGAGCCCGTCTATCTCCCCGCGAAGATACCGCTTCTCTTGATGCTGGGCGCGGACGGAATCGCAGTGGGCCTTTCGACGTCCATACTTCCCCACAACTTCATAGAGCTGCTCGAGGCCGAGATCGCCATCATCCAGAAGAAGCCCTACGAGATCTACCCAGACTTCCAGCTAGGCGGCGTGATGGACGTGAGCGAGTACCAGAACGGACTCGGCAAGGTGAAGGTGCGCGCCGTTATAGAGGCGCGCGACAAGAACAAGCTCGTCATCACCCAGCTGCCGTGGGGCGAGACCACCGACTCCATATCGAGCTCGATCGAAGACGCCGTCAAGAAGAAGAAGGTGCAGGTGAGGAAGATCCACGACCTCACGTCGGAGGACGTGCAGATCGAGCTGGAGCTGCAGTCCGGCGCGTCGCAGGAGAAGACGATCTCCGCGCTCTATGCGTTCACGACGTGCGAGAAGTCCATCTCCTCGCGTCCGATCGTGCTGGACGCAGGGCGTCCGCGCCTCATGACGGTGAACCAGATCCTCGAGAAGAACGTGGAGCGACTCCTCTTCCTCACACGCCGGGAGCAGGAGATCCGCCTCGCCGAGCTGGACGACCTCTTCCACGCCCGCACGCTCGACCGCATCTTCGTCGAGGAGCGCATCTACAAGCGCATCGAGCAGGAGAAGACGTACGAGGGCGTGCAGAAGGCCGTGATGGACGGATTCAAGCCGTTCCGCAAGGAGCTGAGGCGCGACGTGACACCAGAGGACGTGGAGCGCCTCCTCAGGCTGCAGATCCGCCGCATCTCGCAGTTCGACATCGACAAGAACCGCGAGGACATCAAGAACGTGCTCGCCGAGGAGCGGCAGGTGAACGACAACCTTGTGCATCTGCGCGCCTTCACGGTGAAGTATCTCAAGGCCCTCGTGAAGGCCTACGCGAAGAAGTACCCCCGCTGCACGAAGATCGCGGGCGGCGCCTTCCAGCAGGCCGACATGCGCAAGCTCACCTCCTCCGAGCTGACCATCCGGATCGACAGGGAGAACCACTACGTCGGCACCGAGGTGAAGGGCGGCGAGGAGCTCTTCAAGTGCTCGTCTCTGGACCGCATCCTCTTCGTGTGGAAGGACGGCAGATACAAGATGACGCCGCCTCCCGACAAGTTCTACGTCGACAAGGACCTGCTCCGCGTCGTGGTCTGGAACGCCGAGAAGGACCGTGAGAAGCCCTTCACCCTCATCTACGAGGAGCCGATCTACGGGTGCGTGTACGTCAAGCGCTTCACCTTCGGCGGCATGATCCAGAACAAGGAGTACCGTCTCGCGCCGGAGAAGAGCAAGGTGCACTTCTTCGAGGACGGGACGCCCATGCAGATATGGGTGAAGTTCAAGCCCGCGAAGAACCAGCGCATCCACCAGCAGCTCTTCGACCTGGGCGATCCGGACCCGAACGCGGAGAAGCCGGGGCTCGCTGTGCGCGGCGCGTCGTCGCGCGGCAACCAGATGACGTCCAAGGCGATTGCGCGCATAGCGACTTCGAAGCCGTCGTGGTGGGACGACGGCGAAGAGACCGCGAAGGGCGTGCTTCTGTGATGTGGCATGCATTGCGGCCGTGAAAATGGTATAATATCCGCATGCAGAAAGGCAATGGATGAAAATGGTGGGCAAAGAGAATTTTGAGGCCAAGATATTGGTTCTCGACGACGAGCGGCTGATCAGGATGACGGTGTGCGCCCGGCTCAAGCAGGCTGGCTACGAGGCGGTGCCTGCGGGGACCGTGGAGGAGGCGATGGCCATGCTCAAGGCGCGCTACAAGTCCTTCTGCGCCATCATCTCCGACGTGGTGATGGGGGAGATGGACGGATTCATGTTCCGCGACATGGTGCGCGGAATAGACTCGAACATCCCCATCTTCTTCATGACGGCGCTTGACCCGGAGGAGGGCAGCGGCTTTTTGAAGAAGATCATCAGCGATCCGATGTGCTACTACCTGCCGAAGTCGGTGGGGACGGAGGTCCTGGTGAAGAGGATGCAGCGCGTGGTGGGCGCGAGGCGCATACAGCAGTTCGTGGAGAACCAGGTGACGGAGCAGCGCCGTTCTCTGTCACTGGCCGCGCATGTGCAGTGCAACATGCTATCGACGCGTGCGATGATGGACGAGAGATGCTTCTACACGACGCTGTGGAGTCCGCATGAGTCCGTGAGCGGCGACTTGTACGAGGCGATGCCGACTGATTCCGGGCACATGCTCTTCGTGCTGGGCGACATTCAGGGGCATGGCACGAACGCGGCGCTCGTGATGATGGCCGTGCAGGCGTTTCTGAGGCAGACGGTGCACACGCACGAGTGGAGAAAGACGCTTGTGCCCGAGTTCATCGCGAACGAGCTCCAGGGTTTCTTCCGTCTGAACTTCGCGGACGTCTCGTACATGACCGCCCTCATCTGCCTGTACACTCCTCCGGCCGTGCCGGGCGAGGGCGGCGGAACGGTCACCGGCATAAGCTGCGGGGCCTCGGATCTTCTGGTGGTGGACGCCCTTAGTGCGCAGGCAATGCCAGTGAACCCCCAGCACAGGGGGGGGCTTCCGATAGGGCTGATGCCCGACACCGTCTACAAGCCCGACGACGTCGTGACAATTGATCTGCCGTCGGGCGCCATGTGCGTAGCCTGCACCGACGGTCTGGTGGAGATATCGCAGGACGCCGACGGCCACGAGAAGATACCTAAGGACATTCTTGCAAAGGTCGGGCTGGAGACGATCGCGGACTCGTACGCCAGCGCCGGCATGACGGCGGCGCCAGACAAATTCATGGCCGTCTGCGCCGAGCTTGGCTACCGCACGCTCCACGACGACGTGACTCTGCTTCTGTTCGGTGCGCGAGCGCTGTTGCCTGACGTCTACGAGGCGACGACGCAGCTTTCCCCCTCATTGGTTGACGCAGCGTCTCAGGCCATGGCCGCCTGGTGCTCGGAGCGCGGCTGGCCAGAGGATCTGGTCCCCCGCGTCCAGCTCGTTCTGGAGGAACACCTGATGAACGTGTACGACCATGGTTTCAACGACCAGCAGAGGAGAAAGGACGTCGTGAGCATCCGCCTCAAGCGTGTGCGGGACCAGGTGCAGCTCACGGTGTGGGACCGCGGCCTGCCGCCGCCCAGCCTCAAGGTCGCCGCCGGCCATGCCGACACCGCCTTCGACCTGGCCAACATGAAAATGAACACGCGCGGGCGCGGAAGGCTGATGGTGCGCAAGCTCTGCAACGGCATCCAGCGCCAGCGTTTCGCCGCCATGAACGAGACGATCTTCCACATCCCGATAACAGTGCAGTGAAAGCACACAACCACCAACTGAGCAACTCATGAAAACCTGCTGCGAAAAATACCTGAACGAACAGTTTGGAGGCGACGCCGAAGTGGTGAACGGCATCTACGCCGAATACGTCTCCTCCATGCACGCCAAGACGGATGAGGCCGACGTAGCCGTAAAGTCCGGCGACTGGACTCTTCTCGACCGCGTGGCCCACACGATCAAAGGCAACGCCCTCGCCGCCGGCGACGAGGAGATGGCGGAGAAGGCGATCGAGCTGCGCCGCGCCGCCCAGCTCCAGGACGCCGAACGCGTCGGCAGCTTCATCTCCGCCATAAAGGAGCTGATTACGAGTTTATAGTCCATTTCCGATGGAAAGCTTTCTCGACAGAACGAAGGACGCAGACCTAGACCAGCTCTTGAAGGAACTGGCGGCCCGGACGCGAGGCAACACGCGCAGAAGCCTCAGGCTCAAGGCGTGGAGGTTCACCGTGTTCGGCGCGTACGCCGTGAAGCGTGTGACAGACGTCGTGGGGAGCGCGCTCGGAATGCTGCTTCTCTCCCCTCTGCTCCTCATGATAGCCATTGCCGTGAAACTTTCGAGCCCGGGGCCGGTCATCTTCAGCCAGACGCGCGTGGGGCGCTACGGCCGCCACTTCAAGTTCTACAAGTTCCGCTCCATGCGCCAGGACGCCGAGGCGCAGAAGGACGCGCTGATGGATCGCAACGAGTCGAAGGACGGCGTGATCTTCAAGATGAAGGACGACCCCCGCATCACGAAGGTGGGGCATTTCCTGCGTCGCACCAGCCTCGACGAGCTGCCGCAGCTCTGGAACGTGTTCATCGGCGACATGAGCCTCGTGGGGCCTCGGCCGCCTGTCCCGAAGGAGGTGCAGGAATACACGCTGGAGGATCGCAAACGCCTCGACGTGATCCCCGGCATCACCTGTCTCTGGCAGATCAAGGGTCGCAGCGACATACCGTTCCATGAGCAGGTGCAGCTGGACAAGGAGTACATTCTTGCGCCGGGGCTATGGAAGGACATTGTGATCCTCCTCAAGACGATACCCGCGATCATCGGCGGGAAGGGGGCGTACTGATGGACAACCTGCTGATAGTCCCGTCCGTGCGCGAGACAGAGTGGGTGCAGGACGTTCTGCCCGGTACGAGCCCCGCCGAGCTGCCTGTGGCCGGAAGGCGCATAATCGACTATGCCCTCGAATGCGCCAGGAAACGCAATGTGATGTTCACGGAAATCCTCGACTGGCGCTTTTCCACGCGCCTGGCCGCCGACTTCAGTGACCTGACGCGCACAGGCATGCCGGTGTTCTACACGAAAGGAGAAGGGGACATCCCCAGGGGACTTGCCGACGTGGAGGGGGTGTCGTCGCCGCTCACGCAGACGATTTCTGACGATCTCGTGGTCGTCTGGGGTCTCTACGCCGGCAGTGCGCAGAGTGACGTCCCGCTAGAACCGGTGTCCGCCGCCGAGGTCGTCGAAACTCCGCCGGGAATGTACCGCCGCGAAGGCGGCCGTTGGATGCGCTTCGCAGACAACGGGAGAAACGTTGACGGCATAAGGGTCTGGCACGCCCTCAACTTCGACGTGCTTAGACGCCCCGACACGTTCACGCTTCCCGGGTACTCGGCGGAGAAGGATGTGCATCTCGGGCGCAATGTGGTGCTTGAAAAAGGCACGGAGGTGAAGGCTCCGGCGCTCCTTCAGGACAACATCTGGTGCGCGCGCAACGTCGGGCTTCTGGGCAACGTGATCGTCGGCTCCGGCGCTTTCATCGCCGAGGGGGCCACGCTCAAGGGAACTGTGGTGTGCGACAACACATTCATCGGCTCCGGGCTGGAGCTCACGGACAAGATAGTGGCCGGCCGGCGAATAATAGACGTCAGCTCAGAATGCTGGACGGACGTGGACGAGCCTGGCCTCGCCGGCGACATCCGCCGGCATGGCGTGGGCTGGCGCTGGCTGCGCGCCGTATGGCACTTCATGCGCGGCAGATCCTACGGAAGGCGGGGCTAGACGCATGGGAACGCACGTGGCAGGAGATGCGCCGGACATGGACCGGCTCGTGGACGAAACCGTCGCCGGAGTGGGAGCGGACATCGAAGCGCTTCGCATGCCCGGCCTCTGGGGCGTGGTGCTGGGCGGCGGATATGCGCGTGGCGAAGGCGGCGTGCTGGAGTCCTCGGACGGCGCTAGGCGCCTCTACAACGACCTTGATTTCTATGTGGTGGCGACTCCTGGCGCCTCGTCCGGCGACATCAGCGCCGTCGCGGACGCGCTTGCGCCGGTGTCCGAGCGTTGGACGGCGCGCGTGGGCATTTCCGTGGACTTCTGCGCCCCGAAGACGCCGTGGCGCATCCGCCACGACCAGGACAGGTTGATGATCCAGGAGCTTTTGAACGGTTACGTGGACGTTGCGGGCGAGAAAGGCGCCGTCATGTTCTCCGGAGTCGAGCGCAGGCCCCCATCGGCGTTTCCGTGGCAGGAGGCGGCGCGCATGATGGTAAACCGCGGTGCAGGTCTGCTGCTCGCGATGGGGGGCGACGACGCCGTATTCACGGCGCGCAACATCAACAAGTGCGTGCTGGGAGCGGGCGACGCGAGGCTCATCGCGGCGGGCGAATACAGGTGGAAGGCCGTCGAGAGGGCGGAGACGCTCGCGGACGAACTCTACAAGAAGGCGGTGGAGTGGAAGTTCCGTCCGCGCGCGGAGGCGCCGTGCGGCTGGGAGAGGGCGCGGGAGGTGTGGCTGAAGGCGGCGGACGAGGTGATGTCCGCCGGCCGCCGCTCCGGCGTGCTCAGGCGCAGCCTGTACCAGACGGCGAGATGGATCGCTCGGCGCCGGACGCTGGGCGATTTGCGGACGCTCGGCCTGTGGCCGACGGCGAGGATGCTGATCGCCATGGAGCGGCTGGTGCGCGAAAGACGCGCGATGCCGCCAGCATTCAGGCGCGATTGGGAGATCTTCAACTGAACGACAAACGACAAGAAAAGGAGGAAAACATGGTCTGGAATATCACGAAGGAAGGAAACCTGACGAAGGTGGAGGTGGTGGGGCGCCTTGTCGCCGCAGTCGCGCCTTCGCTGCTCGCCGAGGTGTCCGACAACATCGCCGAGGGGTCTAACGTGCTCTTCGACATGGCGAAGATGGTTCACATAGACTCCAGCGGCCTCGGTGCGCTGGTGCAGGTGCTGCAGAAGGTGAAGGCGGGCGGCGGCAAGGTGATCCTAGCAGCGCTGCAGCCCGCGCCGAAGATCGTGTTCGACATCACCAAGGTGAGCCGCGTGTTCGAGATCGTGCCGACGGTGGCTGACGCGAAGTTCGATTGAGGTTAGTCGTTAGTCGTTAGTCGTTAGTGGCGAGTCGTTAGTCAGGGACGTTCGACGGTCGACAGCCGACATCCAAGCGGGTATGAGGACGAAAAACAAGAGGCATTTCCACATCGACTTTTCAACTTTTCAACCTTTCAACTTTTCAACTTTTCAACTTTTCAACCGTTCAACCGTTCGACATGGAAAAAGCAACTAAATTCCTGCTCGCAGTCTTTGCGACCGTGACTGCCGTCGCCGCGCCGGTGAAGGTGGCGGACTGCGAGCGTGACCCGAAGCTCGACTTCTGGGCGGCGGCGGACAACGAATTCTGCCGTGCCGTGATGGACGACGTGTTCAAGGCGGCCGGCCTTGAGATAGAACGCCTTCCGTTCGGAGAGGACCACTTAATTGACGTCTCGAACGCCGACGTAATATGTTCCGCGTTCAGGACGGAGAAGCTCCTCAGAGACTTCGACTTCCCGTTGCAGCCGCTCGGGCGCATGCACTTCGCTCTGTACGCAACGCCGTCGCGCGCCATGGAGCTGATGTCCACCAAGATAACGGAATGGCCCCGCATGAGAGTGGGCTATTCGCCCGTCTCGCAGGGGCAGCTGTCCAACGACGACCGCGTGCGCTACTTCGAGCACGCAAACCTCTCGCCCACCTATGTGGAGTTCCCCACGAGCAAGGGCGCCGTGCAGGCACTGCATGACGGCGAGATCGACGCCCTCTTTCTCTACACGCCGTTCGGCAAGCGCCCCGAAGGCGTCGTGGAGGTGGTGCCGATAGGATCGCGGAACGTGTTCTTCGCCGTGCGGAAGTCGCGGCCGGATCTCCTCAAGACGCTCGTCAAGGCATACCGCGAATGCTACATAGACCACATCGACAAGTACGACGAGCTGCGTGAAAGACATCTGGGCATTTCAAAGCCCCAGAGGCGTGTGCGCGTGGCGGCGTACAGCCGCGGCGACCTCTTCGAGGTGACTCCGGACGGGGTGCGCTCCGGCGCCCTTGAAGTGTGGCTCAAGGCCATCTTCGGCCACACGCACTGGACGATGGACTATGTCTACGGCGACTACGACGAATCCATCGCAGACGTGCAGAGCGGCCGCCTCGACCTCATCGGCGGCCTCGGTTTCGCCGCAACCCGCCGCGAGCAGTTCCGCTATCCGCACACCCCCATGGGCATGCTCCGCGTCTATCTCTGGTCCCGCCCGGACAGCAAGTACAAACCCGGCGACCCCGACTCCTGGCACGGCATGAAAGTGGGGCTTCTCGCCAGCACCATCAGCGGACAGCGCGCCAAACGCCAGTTCGACAAGGACGATGACATCTCCTGGGTGGAATTCTCCTCGGACAAGGCCATGCTCAACGCCTACTTCGCCGGGGAGGTGGACGCCTGCGTGGACGTTGAGATGCCGGAGTTCGCGAACGAGAAGGCTCTTCACCTCTACGCATCACACCCCATGTACATCTGCACGTCGCTCAAACGCAAGGACATCTTCGAGGAGCTCGAGAAGGCGATGGACGAGATATGCGACGACTTCCCCAAGTACCTCCGCATGATAAGCGAGCACCACTACGGCAAACGCAGCGAGATGGCGGCACTGTCCCTCGAGGAGAGCAGTTGGCTCACCCGCCGGCTGAAGAACGACACGCCGATCCTCGTGGACTTCTCGCCATGGCCGTTTCCGCTTGTGGACGAGGACGGACACCCCGTCGGTTTCGTGGGCGACCTCCTGACGGAGATCACACGCCGCACGGGCCTGAAGTTCGCAGTCCAGTCGCAGACCGGCATCCAGACAGCAGAGGCGCGGTTCCTGCGCGGCGACACCGATCTCTGGATTCCGTATCCCGAGAAGACAGCCGCGACGTACGGCGCCACCTCCGTGTTCGCGGTGCCGGTTCCACAGAGCGTCGCGAAGTCGCTCGGTTCGAAGGACCAGTATCTGGAGTTCGAGATGTTCGCCCGCCCGAACGTGCCGAAGGAGCTTGTCTCCATACTCAACAAAGTGATGACGGGCATCGACCAGTCGCAGCTGCAGGAGATGTTCCTCGCGGACGAGGCGGAGCGGCAGGTCGTGCACCGCGTGTTCGGAATGACGAGCGAAGAGCTTTCCCATATGCTCGCATGGGTCGCTATGTGCATCCTCGTCGTCGTCGTCGTGTTCGGATCGGTGATGATCGTGCTGCTCGTCCGCCAGACCCGCCGTGCGAACGCCGCCGCGAAGGTGGCCGAGGAGCACGCCCAGGCAAAGACGCGCTTCCTCGCCATGATGTCACACGAGCTGAGAACGCCGCTCAACGCCGTGATCGGGTTCGCCGAGTTCCTCTCGGCCGACGACATCGACGCCGAACACAAAAAGGAGTACACCCAGGGGGTGCTTATGAGCTCAAACGCCCTCCTTGAGCTCATAAACGACATCCTCGACCTCTCCAAGCTCGACGCCGGCGCCATGGACATGCGCTCCGGCGTGTGCGACATGGGGCAGCTGCTGAAGGAGCTCCCCGCCATCTTCGGCTACCGTGTGCGCCGCCACGGCGTGAAGTTCAACGTGGAGATGCCGCCGGACAAGACCATTCCGCCGTTGGTCTTGGCGCAGCAGGGCATCAGACAGGTGCTAATCAACCTCGTGGGCAACGCCGCCAAATTCACGGACGTGGGCGCGATAACCGTCCGGGCCGACTGGTACGCCGCCACGCATACGCTGCATCTGGAGGTGGAGGACACCGGCCGTGGAATCTCCAAGGAGAAGATGATGCGGCTCTTCGATCCGTTTGTGCAGGACATCGCAAGCCGCATGATGTCCAGCGCCGGCGAAATCAAGGGAACGGGCCTGGGGTTGCCGATCGTCAAGCGGATGGTGGAGGCCGCAAAGGGAACGATCTCCGTGAAGAGCGTTCTGGGCAAAGGCACCAAGTTCGTGATAGACATACCTGGCCTCGATGTTGTGGAGGCCCCGCCCAACTCGTCGCGCGCCGCTGAAGATGTCATCCGCGCCGCATTGCCGGAACGTGTGCTGGTGGTGGACGACATGACGATGAACCGCAAAATACTCGGCATACACCTTGCCAATTTCAAGATCAAGGACGTCCGTTACGCCGAGAACGGCGAAGACGCGCTCGCCGTGATGTGCGAATGGGTGCCCGATTTGGTTCTCACCGACATGTGGATGCCCAAAATGGACGGCACCCAGCTCGCGGAGGCCATGCGAAGGGACAGAAGACTTGCCGAGATTCCGGTGGTCGCCGTCACGGCAGATGTCGACGTGGGATCCACCTACGACATGAGCCTCTTCGCGAAGATAATCTCCAAGCCCGTCACGGGCGACAAGTTGCGTATTCTGTTTGGGGACATTGCCACGGCATGAATCTTCTCGTCTCCTGCATCCCATACGACGGAGGAAAGAGCGGCATCTCGGTATACGTCCGAGAGGTCGTGCGCGCGCTGCTGGACCAGGGGCACGATCTTACGCTCCTCTGCGAGCCGGGGGTGGATGAAGCCGACATTCGACAGCCGGCGGCCGACGGCCAGCACCCGGAGGCCGGATGTAGAATGCCAAATGTCGTTCGTGTTATCCACGCGCCGCGCTGGACGCGGAGGCCGATTCTGAGCATGATGTGGCATCTTTTCATGCTGCCGTTCTGGATATGGCGCCATCGCTGCGATTTCGAAGGTTTCGTGATCTGCGCCGCAAACCGGCGCGTGTGCGCGTGGTATCCTCTGCCCACGGCGGCGACGGTGCATGATCTTGCCAACTTCCACATTCCCGGCAAATATTCGCGCCTCAGGATGTTCTACCTTGCGCACGTGCTGCCGCACTTCGCGAAGAAGGCGCATCGTCTCGTAGCAGTGAGCGGCGCCACCAAGACGGACATGGTGAAGTTCTGGGGTTGCCGAGAGGAACAAGTGACGGTGCTCTACAATGGTCTGCCCCACAACAAGAAACCAGAAACCCGCCTTCGCCAAGGCTACGGCGGGCAAGCCAGAAACCAGAAACCAGCCTTCGCCAAGGCTTCCACCTTCGCCGAGGCTACGGTGGACAAGTCGGCGGGCAAGCCAGAAACCAGAAACCCGCCTTCGCCAAGGCTTCCACCTTCGCCGAGGCTACGGTGGACAAGTCGGCGGGCAAGCCAGAAACCAGAAACAATCCTCTACATATCCCGCATCGAGCATCCGGGGAAGAACCATGTGAGGCTCATCGAGGCATACGGGAAGCTGCCGCGCTCGCTCGCGGAGGCGCATCCGCTCGTAATGGCGGGGGCGGACTGGAAGGACGCCGAGGTAGTGCATGCGGCGGCGGCGCGGTCGCCTCACTCTGAGCTCATCCGCTTCACTGGGTTCGTGGAGGACATTGAGACGGTGTGGGCGGACGCCGGATTCTACGTGTTCCCCAGTCTCTTCGAGGGGTTTGGACTTTCGCTTGTGGAGGCGATGGTGCGCGGAATCCCCTGTGCCTGCTCGAACAATGGGTCGCTTGGCGAGATTGCGGGAGATGTGGCGGTGACGTTCGATCCTGAAAGCGTGGACGACATCGCCGCCGCGTTGGATCTGTTGCTGACGGAGCCCGAGCAGGAGAGGTCGGCCCGCGTCGCGCGCGGGCTGGAGCATGTGAAGAGGTTTTCATGGAAAGACCATGCGGCGGGAATCGTGCGGTTGCTGGAGGGGGTCGCATGAGCGGGACCGTCAGCATCTTCCGCATCCCGGTCGCAAAGGTGGCCGAGTCCGAGGCCGTCGAGCGCATCGTGGCGATGGCGAAATCACGCCGTTCCCCGTTCCCCGTTCCCCGTTCCCCATTCCCCGTTCCCCGTTCCCCATTCCCCGTTCCCCATTCCCCGTTTTTCGTCGCGACGCTGAACGTGGATTTCGTCGTCAACGCCGTCGGCGGCTGGCCGTTCGGCGGCGACGACGAGCTGTGGGGCTATCTGAAGAGCGCGGACATGGTGACGGCCGACGGAATGCCGATAGTGCTTCTTTCGAAGCTGCTGCGCGATCCGCTACCTGAGCGCGTGACGGGCGCCGACATGGTTCCAGCCATCTGCCGCCGATTCGCGGAGGAGGGGCTGAGCGTATATGTTCTGGGCGGCGACAAGGACGCCGTTGAGGAGGCGTTCGCAAAGTTGCCGCCAGTGAAGGTGGCCGGTGTCGATCCTGCCTTCGTGAAGATCGACGAGGAGCAGCCGGAGATAGTCGAGCGGATCAACGCGGCGGAGCCTGACATCCTGTTCGTCGCGCTGGGCAACCCCAAGCAGGAGCTGTGGATGGGACGCAACTCCGCGAAGCTCAAGGCTGGGGTGATGATCGGCGTCGGGGGGACCTTCAATTTCATTGCGGGACGCGTCAGGCGCGCGCCCAGGTGGATGCAGCGGTGCGGATTGGAGTGGATATACCGCATAATCCAGGAGCCGGGACGCCTGTGGCGGCGCTATGCGTACGGTCTTGTGAAGTTCTCCTGGCTTTCCCTGCGGTCGTTGACGGGAGGTTATAAATGAATGACGGACATTCAAGGCGGCATCTGTCGATGCTTGGCGCATGGGCACTGGCTTTCGGATGCGCAATCGGCTCCGATGCGTTCGTGATGCCGTGGACGACTTTTCTCCCGAAGGCAGGTCCGCTCGGCGCCATACTTGGCATTGTCATCGGCGGGCTCGTAATGGGCGTGATAGCGTGGAACTACCATTACATGATAATCCGCAAGCCGGGCCCAAGCGGCGTCTATGCATACGCGGCGGAGGCTTTCGGGCACGACCATGGCTTCCTCTGCGGGTTCTTCCTCGGCTTCGCCTACATCGCGATCGTCTGGCTGGACGTGACGGCTCTGGAGCTTGTGGTGCACTATTTGCTTGGCGATGTGTTCAACTTCGGCTTCCGATACGTCATTGAGGGGAAGGAGATATTCTTCGGCGACATTCTGCTGGCAGTGGCGGCGATCGCCGCCACGACCGCGATATGCTGCCGCCGTCGCCTTTCCGGCGTGGTGCAGACGGTATTGGGCGTGACGCTGGCTGCGGGGATCGTCGTCTGCTTCATGTCGTCCGCCGTTCACCACGAAGGCGGATTGGGCACGACAGGGCCGCTCTTCGCCCCGTCGGGCGGCAACGGACTCGTGCAGACGTTGAACATTCTCGCGATCGCGCCTTGGCTGTTCGTTGGTTTCGAGGCAATCTCCAATTCCTCCGCCGAATTCCGCTTTCCGGCAAGGCGGTCGTTTGGTGTCATGCTGGCGGCGTTGATCTCCGCGGTGGCGGCGTATGTGCTTCTGGCGGCGATTCCCGTCCTGACGCCGGGTGATCCGTCCGGCTGGCCCGGGGCCGTCGCCGGGCTCGGCCCCGGCGACCCGGATGCCCACGCATTCGACGTGGCCCGCAGATTCCTGGGCAAGGGCGGCGTGGCGGTGATAGGCGCGACGCTGATCGCCGCGATTTTCACGAACCTCGTGGGCAACACGGTCGCGGCGAGCCGCCTCACTGCCGCGATGGCGAACGACGGCGCGCTGCCCGCCATCCTCGGGGGGAAGAACGCAGACGGTGCGCCGCGCAATGCCGTGCTCGGCATCGCTGTGCTCGCCATCCTCATAGTGCCGCTTGGAAGCACTGTGATCGGGGTGGTCGTGGACATCTCCATCATGGGCGCCGCCATCGCCTACGCATACACTTCGGCCGCGACTTTCAAATTGGCGCGGGCCGACGGAGACCGGCGCACTCAGGCGATGGGTCTCGTCGGCCTCGTGATCTCGATCACGATCATCGCCGTGTTCGTCCTGCCGACCGTCGCGCTCGACACAACCATGCTCGCGACGGAGTCCTACCTTGTGCTGATCGGCTGGGGCCTCGCCGGACTCGCCACGTTCCTCACCATCTTCCATCGCGACAAGCTCCGACGCTTCGGGCGGTCGCCTGTAGTGTGGATATGCCTCTTCATCATGATCACGCTCCTCTCGGCGATATGGATACGCCAGAAGACCAAAGACACTACAGAGAGGGCGTACCAGACCATCATAAGCGCACATACCGCGCATTGCCTGTCCGGCGGTCACGACGCGGCCGCGCACGCGGACGACAGCTGGCGTCCTCTGCTCCGCAAAAACCTTTCGATAGTGAACCGCTCCATCATACGCAACAGCTTCGTGCAGGGCGGCCTGAATCTCGTCGCGCTTGTGCTGATGTTCTGGATCTACGCGATCCTTCGCCGCCGCGAACGCGACATCGAACACGAAAAGGCCGCGGCGAAAAGCTATTTCTTCTCCACGGTGAGCCACGACATCCGCACTCCCCTCAACGCGATCATCGGTTTCTCCGAGATGCTAAAGGCCGGCTTCAAGAGCGAGCAGGAGCGCAAGGATGCGATAGACGCAATCCTGATGAGCGGCAAGACGCTGCTGGGGCTCGTCAACGATGTGCTGGATCTTTCCAAGCTCGAATCGGGCAAGATGGAGATCGTCCCGGAGCCAACCGACTGTTCGCGTCTCATGCGCGAACTCATCGACATGTTCCGCGTGACCTGCGGCAACCCCGACCTTGAGCTGCGGTACCGCGGCGCGGACATGCCCGTTCTGATGCTCGATCCGCAGCGCCTCAGGCAGATTGTGTTCAACCTCGTGGGCAACGCCGTCAAGTTCACGAAGAAAGGCCATGTGGAGCTGCGCGTCTCGTTTGAACGGGCCAAGGACTCCGATGCCGGCACGTTCCGCCTGGAGGTGGAGGACACCGGATGCGGCATAAGCGAAGAGGACAAGAAGCGCATCGGTTCCGCCTACGTCCAGGTGGGCGCGAAGACCGCGCGCAACGGCGGCACCGGCCTGGGGCTCGCCATCTGCAAGCAGCTGGCGGTCGCCATGGGCGGCAGTCTGGATTTGGAATCGGAACTGGAGAAAGGTTCCACGTTTTCGATAACGATTCCCAATGTGAAACCGATCGAGACGGATGGGACTGGCGAGACCGATGGGACTGATGCGATAGGCGAGACGGGCGAGGCTGGGGTCAAGCGGGTTGTCTCTTCCGGCTTGCTTCGCCGTATTCTCATCGTGGACGACGCGAAGATGAACCTGATGGTGCTGAAGGCCCTTCTTAGAAACATCGGCGACTTCGACGTGGCGATGGCGTCAGATGGACAGGAGGCCCTTGCAATGCTCAAGACGCCCGGCACGCCTCCGTTTGATCTCGTCATCACCGACATGTGGATGCCCAACCTCGACGGCAAGGGCCTCGTGAAGGCGATCCGCGCCGATGCCACGCTGAAATCTCTGCGCGTGGCAGTGGCCACCGCTGACGTGGAATTCCAGGACAAGGCCATCTCCATGGGCTTCGACGGCATTATCATAAAGCCCATAACCTCCGAAAGAATCTCGACCTTCATCTCATCCCTCATATCCCAATAACGACTAACGACTAAAATGAAAATCGCCCATGTCATGCGGCGCCTCTCGTTCGACGACTGGGGAGGCACGGAGCAGGTAGTGTGGAACCTTGCCAAGGCGCAGAAGGCCGCCGGGCACGAGGTGCGCATCTTCGCGACGCAGGCGCTTTGCGCGACGCCGCACGAGGTCGTGGAAGGGCTGGAGATATTCCGCTACAGGCCGACCTATCCCTGGTGGCCGATGCCGAAGCGCATTGTCGACGAACTTGACCGGAAGGGCGGCAATCCGTTCGTGCCGGGGATGGGCGGCGCGCTGCGCGGCTGGAAGCCTGATGTGATCCACTGCCATGCGATGGCGCGGATCGCGGAATTGTGCCTGCGCACGGCCCGAAGCATCGGCGCTAAAAGCGTGATCTCTCTCCATGGAGGCGGGGCGAACATCCCCGGCGTCGAGGCGAAGAGCCTGATGGCCCCTACGCGCGGACGGCTTCCGTGGGGCAAGATGATCGACTACGCGCTGGGCTGGACGCGGCGCATCCCGGAGGACGCGGACGGCATCGTCTGCGTTGGCGAGGACGAGTACGAACGCTATCGAGCCCGCCACCCTCACGTGCTCTTCCTTCCCAACGGGGTGGACACCTCGCTGTTCAAGGACTGCGCGGCCGACGATCAGGCAACGACCGATGACAGACTGGTGAAGCCCTTGTCGCTCCTCTGCGTTGCGCGCATCGACCGTCAGAAGAACCAGATGGCGCTCGTCGAGGCGTTGGCGCGCCATCCCGACGTGGCTTTGCGCCTCGTGGGGCCGGTCACCCAGCCGGACTACCTCGACGAGCTGAAGGCCAGGGCGGAGGCGCTTGGGGTCTCCGATCGTGTGGCTTTTGTCGGGGCACTCGGGCCTGGAAGTCCGGAGTTGCTGGCGGAATACGCGCGCGCGGACGCGTTCGCCCTCGCGAGCCGTCACGAGCCGTTCGGAATCGTGGTCCTCGAGGCGTGGGCGGCGGGACTTCCCGTGATCGCGAGCGACGTCGGCGGGCTCGGGCGGCTCTGCGCGGCGCATCCAGATGCGGCGATAACATTCGCGCAGGAACGTCCGGAAAGCCTTGACAGGGCGATGGACGAGCTACGCAGACGGATCGCGTCGGGGGAGTCTGCTGCCATGTCCGCCGCCGGGCGCCGTGCGGCGGCGGAATACGACTGGTTGAATCTTTCCGCGCAATTGGTTGGTTTCTACGCCGAAATATGATAAAATATCCACCAGAAAACGAGTGGAAGAGGCATTGACAGACGAGGAAACGGCGAAGCTGCGAAGCGTCGTCACTTTCCAGAAGGTGGTATTGGTCATCATCCTGCGGTGGTGGCTTCTTGTCGCTTTTGTGTTCTTCGTCCTTTTCGCCATGTTCTCCGGGTTCCTGGTCATGCGGGCGTCAAAGAGCGTGAAGCGCTACGAAGCCAAGACGCGTCTTCTGTTCAATCCGAAAAAGATCCTGCGAGTGGACGCCCCGAGCGATCGTCAGCTCATGTCGATCCTTGACCGCCGGTCGCTCAAACGCCGTGTCGCGGAGCGTGTTAAGATGGATTCCTCCGAGCAGACCTGCCTCTCGGTCGACATGAAGCTGTCGCAGGAGAAGCGCCCGACGAATCTTTTCACCATAAACGCGGCCTCGAGGACGATGAAGGGCGCCGTCGAGAAGGCCAACGCCTTCGCGGAGATACTCATAGACGAATACGTCGCGTTCCGTACCAAGGATCTTGACGACTGGCGCATTGCGCTTGAGGCGAGAAGGAAGGATTTGGCAGACAAAATCGCCGAGCTCGACGCTAAGGAGTCCGAAATCAAGACAAAGTCTGGGGTGCTGACGCCCAAGGAGGCGCTTGTCGCGCTCAACACTCTCATATCCGACCAGAGACGGAACGCCGCCGCGCTCGGGGTGGACTTGTCCAACGAGCAGCTCAAGAAGAGCAAGTTCGAGGCGCTGGTCGGCGGGAACGGCGCCGCCGTCATGGCGAACGCGCAGGCCATCCGCCGGAGGGCGGACGCCCTTTCCGCGTTGGACGCTGAGCTGTCCAAGCTCCGGGAGCGCTACACGGACATCAACCCCAGGGTCGCCGGCAAGGTGCGGGAGCGTGACGAGCGTGTGGCGGAGCTGAAGGAGTTCCTGAAGGCGAAAGGGGCGGAAGGGCTCGACATCGACAAGATAGACCAGGCGGAGAAGGCCGCAGGGGAACTCGCCGACTGCGCGACGCGCATAGAGGCCATTCTGCAGAGGAAGAACGCTCTGGAGCTGGAGATAAAGGAGAACGAGAAGAAGGTGTCTTCGCTTGCGGGCATGGTGCAGGACTTCGACAAGTTCGAGAGCAGGCGCACGGACCTCGTCGCGTCTCTGCGTGACGTCGATGACCAGCTCGGGGGGATATCGTACGCGGAAAGTTCCCTCAGGAACGACCTCCGCCAGATAGAACGCGCGGGCGGCGCGGGCGACAGTGGGCCGTTCGGCGCCAGGCAGGCGATATTAGCTTTTATAGGCGCGTCTGGGCTAACGGGTGGACTGCTTTTGATCATAGTCGTGCTGGAGTTCGTCTTCGGCAAGGTGCGCGGCGGGCGCGAGATCTCGCTGTACGACGGCATCGACTTTCTCGGCTCCCTCCCCAAGCCGGGCTCCATGCCGGAGACCGAGGTCTTGGAGGTGATGGGCGTCGTCGCGCAGAAGGCCCTCCTCGCGGCGAAAGATTCGAAGGCCATCCTCGTGTGCCGCCTTCCCGGGGCGGAGGTGGACAAGAGGTTCGTGGATAAGATGGACTACACGGCGTCCATGGCCGGAACGAGCAGTCTTCTTCTGGACGTCGTCTCGCAGAACGGCTTTGAGCCGCCCGAGGGTGTGGAGCAGATGCTCGGCGTAGTGCGGATGGGGACGCGAGGATGGTTCCCGGTGGCCAACAGGTTCGCGCTGGCCCCGACCGAGCTAGAGCTGCTAAAGGTGGACCTCAAGACGCTCGGCGAGACCTTCGACAACGTGTTCATCCGCATGGAGGGCGGAATCCGCATTGGCGGCTCGTTCTTCGACCAGCTGCTGGGGATCTGCGGAGGCGTTCTGCTGCTGGCCGGCGCCGGTCGCACGCCGCGTACCTTGTTCGCCTACGCACGCCGCCACCTCAAGGCCTCGGAGAAGCCCGTCCTCGCGATAGCCACCGGAGCTGACGCGAAGACCGTAAGGCGCGAAATGGAGGAGCTCACATGAGGCTCGTGACGTTTGCGGTGTTTTCGGCTGTGCTGTCCGGCTGCTACTTCGACAGGCTGACGTATAACTACGACTCTGTGTTTGAAGTGACGAATACCGACGACGACAGCGCAATCGTCGGCGAGGCCGGGCGCGACGAGGAGACCATTGCCCGCGACAGGAAGAGGCTGATGGAGCTGGAGATGGAGGAGGAGCCAGTCTACCACATGAACGCCGGCGACGAGATCGAGATACGGGTGTACGACCACCCAGATCTGGAGATGGTGACGCGCATCGGCCCCGACGGCATGATAGGCTTTGCCTTCATGGGGCAGGTGAAGCTCAGCGGCCTCACCATCGCGGAGGGCGCGGACGCGCTCCGCGACGGGCTGGCGCCCTATGTGAAGAATCCGGTGGTGAGCATAACCATCAAGTCGATCCTCAGCGAAACCGCCACGATCTCCGGAGCCTGCGCCAAGCCCGGTGTGTACCAGGTGTCGAACGCAACGAGGCTCGCCGACCTCTATGCGATGGCGGGCTCCAGCGCGGCGCGGCTGTTCAACGGCGTGACCGTAGACGTGGCGGACTTCGAACGTTCGCTCATAATCAGAAACGGCCAGATACTCCCGGTGGACTTCAAAAAAGCGATAGCCGAGGGCGACCGTCTGAACAACATCCGCATACGCAAGGGCGACTACGTGTTCATCGCGCAGCGCATGGAATCGTCCGTCATCATCTGCGGAGAGGTCAAAAACCCCCACAAGCGGCTCTACGAAGATGGCATGGGGCTGATCGAGACGCTCACCGCGGCGGGCTGGATGACTGACAACCACTGGAAGCACGTCATAATAATCCGCAACGGGCTCGCCCATCCCAAGCTGTACAAGGTGAATGTGGACGGCATTCTCGCGGGGAAGTGCAAGAACATCACTCTCAAGGCCGGGGACATCATCTATGTGCCCAAGGACGACATCTCCGAGTACAATGTGTTCGTCAAGAAGCTGCTGCCCACGGCGCAGCTGTTCAACATGCTTACCACTCGCCTGACACGCGAGGCTCTGCTCGACTGACGGCATGAAGTACTATGTGTTTTCTTTCGCGTTGCTGGGCGTCATCCCGCTGGCGTACCTGCTTTTCCTCAACGGCAAATGGATGCGGTACGTTCTGTGGGGAATGGCCTTGGCGATGTTCGCATGGCAGAGTTCGTCCATAAACTTCCTCTCGCACGAGGAGTATCGCGGCAGTTCGCGCGGCATGGAGGTGAGTCTCCTGTATCTGCTCTCGTTCGCGATCCTTCTTGCGCTGATGCTCCGCGGAAAGGTGCGCAAGGCGCTCCCTGAGGGAGGATTCTGGCTGTACATGATCTACTTTCTGCTCTGCCTTCCGAGCTTCAGCACCGCCGAGAGCGTGGAGCTGGCCTGGTGCGAGACATGGAAGATGATCATGCTGTACGCATTCAGCCTCTCGGTGTTCTACTATCTGCGCGCGACGGGCGACGTGCATTCCCTGCTGATGTGGTTTGCGGTGGTGGTGATCGGCAATTTCGTCGTTGTGGCAAAGGCCCACTTCGCGGGCGTGTACCAGCCGCACGGCATCTTTCCCCACCGCAACTGCATGGGCATGGCGATGAACCTCATGGGGCCGATGTTCTTCGCTGCCTACCTGATGCACGGAATGCGGACTTGGCGTGGGATCGTGTTCGCGCTGGCCGGCATGTGCGCGGGCATCGCGGCGCTGTGGACATATTCGCGCGGTTCCATAGCCGTCATGCCGATCGGATACGGCATCGCCGCGCTGGCGTGCTTCTTTGCGAAGAAACCGAAGATTGCCGTGCTGAAGCGCACCGCTCCGCTGGTCATAATAGGAATCGTAGGCTTTGCCGTGATGCTGCCGAGAATCATAGACCGTTTCGTCAACGCGCCGGAGGCGTCTGGCAACACGCGTGTCGAGCTGGCGCGCTGCGCGCTGGAGATGATCAAGGACGAGCCGATACGCGGCGTCGGCATAAACAACTGGGGTATCAAGATAAACCCGCCGTATGAATATGCCGAGCTCGCGGGCCGCAATGTCCCCGAGGGCGTGGCGGACGGCGTGGTCGAGACGGTCTATCTGCTTGTCGGGGCCGAATGCGGCATCCCCGCGTTGCTTGCGATGCTGGTCTGGTTCGGGTGGTATCTGGTGCTGGCCGTCCGTCTAATGCGGAGATTGTGGGGCACAAGGTGGTTCTTCATACCCGCCGGCGTGGCCGGCGGGTTGGCCACAAACTATCTCCAGAGCGTCCTCGAATGGGTTCTTCGCCAGCAGATGAACCTAGTCTGCCTGGTGGGCGTGTTCGCCATGCTGAGCTATCTTGGCGTTGAATGGCGCCGTATGGTCGACTTGGAAAAACAGGCTTACCGCCTTGGTAAGGAGCGTTCGCAATGACGTTGACGAATGAGTTCAAGAAGATACTTTTAAGAAATAATGCGTCCATCCTGAACGCCAGCCCTGGCGTGGTCGCCGCCTACGAGTCCGACTTCGAGGGCAATCTCCCTGCGTTTGCCGGTCTCGCCCGCGCGAACAGGGGGCTTGTCGTCCTTCTGCAAATCGGCTTCGAGCACGAAACTCCCGAGCCCGCCGCCCGGCTCGCCGCATCCGTCTCGCGTTTCCGCGAGATGTCGCCGGAGGCGCGTGTCATCGTCCTCTGCAACTGCGAGGGGGAGGTCTCGGCGCTGGGTGCCCTTGGCGTGGAGACGCGTCTCATCCACCAGAATTGCTTCCTCGACGAGCGGAGGTTCCGCCCGATGGGCGGACGCGACCGCCCGTATGACGCCGCATACATTGCACGGCTTACTCCTTTCAAGCGCCATTCTCTCATTCCGGCCGAGATGGCCCCGCGTCTGCTTCTGCTGGGATGCATACCCGAGCATTCCATGCGCGAGAATCCGGTGTACGCCGGAGGGGAGCTGAAGCGACTCGCCGCCGCGCGGTGGGTTCCGTCGTTTCCCGGCGTCAAGGTGTCCGAACTGCTGGCCAAGGCGAATTGCGGCCTTGCGCTCTCCGCCGCCGAAGGCGCGTGTTTCGCGTCTGCGGAATATTTCCTGTGCGGACTGCCCGTCGTCGACACTCCGGCGCTGGGCGGACGCGCCGTGTTGTATCCCGAGGAATACGCGTGCGAGGTGGAGGCCGTTCCGGAGGCCATCGCCGAGGGCGTCGCCCGCTGGCGCGAGCGTCGGCCGGACCCGTGGAAGGTCCGCGCTGCCTGGCTGGAAAAGGCCGCTCCGCACCGCGCCGCCTACCGCGAACTCATGCGCGAGATCACCGGGCGCGTTCCAGGACGCCCGCCGCACAAGCTCGGCGTGCGCACGCCGCACAGCGGAGCGTTCTGGTCCTTCGCGGTCAGGAGCTATCTTCTTTTGAAAGGAATCGCCAGATGAAGTGTTTCGTGGTGAATCTCGATCGAGACAAGGAGCGTCTTGAAACGACGAGGGCCATGTTTTCTTCGGCCGGAATGGATTTCGAGCGCATCCGCGGCGTGGATGCGCGCGCCATGACGGCGGCGGAGCTGCATAAGGCATGTCCCCGCTTTCGCTTCTACATAGCCAACGCCCGGCGCGTGAAGACAGGCGAGATCGGCTGCGCGCTTTCCCACAGAAAGACCTGGGCGACGGTTGCGGAGCGGGACCTGCCGCTGGCGGCCGTCTTCGAGGACGACGTCCTCGTCGACATGGACGCGCTCAAGAACCATCTCGCCGCCGTCGAGGCGGCGGACGATCCGGCGGTTCCCACCGTGTGGCTGATGAACCGCGGGCTGCCCAAGCCGGATCGCATGGAAGGCGCATGGTACGACGTCCGCGAGGCGGACGGGCGCGTGTGGGCGTGGGGCGCGTACTGCTACGCTCTGAACACCGCCGCCGCAAGGCGTCTCGTGGAGCTGCTCACGCCGATGGCGAACGTCTGCGACGCATGGTCCACATTCGCCCGCTGCGGCGTCCGCGTGCTGGCCGCTGCAGATGCGCCCGCCACCACGCGCGCCGGTCCGTCCACGATAGCGCGCAAGTGCGGAGGCCTGTGGAGCAGATCGTGGTACCAGCGCTTCTACTGGTTCAGGTACAGGTTCGCGCTACGGCTCGACATTCTTCTCAAGCGTATGTCGCATTGACTTGCCGATGAGCGGAGACATTGAAATGCCAATCGACAACAATCCGTCGGCAAAGCCGTTCTTCTCGATAATCGTCCCGTGCTGCGACGTGGCGCAGTACGTGCGTGAATGTCTGGAGTCCGTGAAGAGGCAGGGATTCGCGGACTGGGAGTGCATCGTCGTGGTGGAGGCGTCCAAGGACGACACCGAGCGCATAGTGCGGGACGTCGTCGCCGGCGACGGGCGTTGCAGGGTGTTCACGGAGCCGCGCAGCGGATCGCCCGCCATGCCGCGCAACACAGGCCTTGACCACGCCGGCGGCCAGTACGTCGTCTTTCTCGACGGCGACGACATGCTGGCGGACGATGCACTGTCGCGCATCGCCGGCAGAATCCGCGAACGCCCCGGGGCGGATATCTATCCATGTGCATTCAACGACTGGCGTGAAGGTGCCGGAGTTGTCAGAACGGTCGACAACTGGCCGCCGTCCGCCCCCGCTGAAATGTCCGGGCTTGAGTCGGTGGCCCGGCTGTACGGCGAATCACACACTCCTTTCTTCGGCGCGCAGTTCATGGTGTATCGCCGCGCGTTCCTTGACGAGCGCTCCCTGCGTTTCGTGCCGGGCCTCGTGCACGAGGACCTGGAGTTCATGCCGCGCGCGTACTGCAGTGCGCGCAGGGTCGCGCCTCTTCACGAGCCGTTCTACCTCTACCGCACGCGCGTGGACTCGATCATGGGCGCGTCGCGCACGGAGGGGCCGAAGCTCGAGCATTACGCGCGCGTGTTCAGGTCGCTTTTCGCATTCCACGCCGCCGCCTCGAAGAAGCCGGGGTTTGACCCCGCAGTGTCGCGTCTGCTCGGGCGTTCCTGGATCGCGCAGCTGCGCAACTTGTGGTTCGGAGCGGCCTCCGTCGCGTCTGTTCCCCGCCAACGGCGCCTCGAGACCATGCGGCAGATGTTTGCAGACGGCTTCGGCGACTTTAGGACCTTGCTGTCGTCCGCGCCGCTTTCCCGCCGCTTCGCCGGGTGGTGCATGGTCCTGTTCGTGCGCTTGCCGACGCTGCGCGGGGCGGTGGAGTTCTTCCTGTCCCGGGTCTACGGGAAGATCGCATGGTGGAGGCGCGGACGGTGAAGCTCGACTTTGTGAAAAGCACGAAGCGCAATGTGTCGGCCGTGGCGTTCAACCGCGTGCTGAACATGGCGTTCCCGTTCCTGAACAGGACGCTGTTCCTCTGGCTTCTCGGTCCGGAGTACCTCGGCCTGAACGGGCTCTTCCGGTCGGTCCTGGGCGTCCTCTCGCTGGCGGAGCTCGGCTTCGGCATGGCAATCGACTGTTCGATGTACAAGGCCGTGGCCGAGGACGACCATCCGCTGATATGTGCCTACATGAAGTTCTACCGGGCCGTGTACAGATGCGTGGGATCGGCGATCTTCGGCATCGGCCTATGCATTCTGCCGTTCCTGGGGAAGCTTGTGCACGGCGACGTGCCGCCGGACGTGGACCTTCACGTCCTCTTCCTCATCCATCTAGCCAACACGTCCCTTGGATACTTCCTTTTCGCCTACCGGCGCTCCATTCTGGGAGTGTACAACAGAAAGGACGTTCTCGCCAACATCGCCACGTCCGTCTCCACTGCGCAGTACGTCGCAGTGTTCCTTGTTCTCCTGCTGACGCGCAACTACTACTACTACGTCGCCACGACGGTGGCGTTCACGGCGCTCGGCAACCTGCTCATCTACTGGCAGTCGCGGAGGCTCTTCCCGAACGTGGTGCCGGGCGGCCGGCTGCCGAAGGAGCACCGGCGCAGGGTGGTGTCGGACGTGAAGTCGATATTCATGCACAAAGTCGGATCGGCCGTCTCGTTCACGTTCGACAACGTGGTCGTCTCCGCGTTCCTCGGGCTGGTCGCCGTGGCGGCGTACGGCAACTACTACTACGTATACACCGCCGTCGCCGGGCTGGTTGGCGTCCTGGGCTACTCGATGATGAGCGGCTTCGGAAACAAGATACACACGGAGTCGCGGGACGACAACTTCCGTCTGTTCATGAAGGCCAACCGCCTCGTCACGATCATCGTGGCGTGGTGCGCGGCGATGATGACGGCGCTCTACCAGCCGTTCATAGAGGTGTGGACGAAGGGGGATCCGAAACTGGCGCGGCATTTCCTCACCCCCGCGCTCATGGTGGCGTTCTTCTACATCAGCCAGTCCAGGCTCGTGCTGCAGACCTTCAAGTCCGCGGCTGCGATATGGAAGGAGGACAGGTGGAAGCCGATCGTCTCCGCCGCCGCGAATCTGGCGATGAACCTTTCGTTCGTCATCTTCCTGCCTGACGACTACAAGCTGGACGGCGTGATCCTCTCCACCATTCTCGCGTTCGTCTTTATCGAGATTCCGTGGGAGTCCCACGTGCTGTTCACCGTGTTCTTCGACAAGGCTCAGTCTCGCCAGTACTGGAAGTCCCAGGCGGTGTTCCTCGCGTCCGTCCTGGTGCTCTGCGCAATAGCCTGGTGCGCAGCCGACCTGGTCGCGCTCGGTGGTTTCGTCGGCCTGCTCGTTAAAGGCGCCGCGGCGGCGTTCGCTTCGGGATGCGCCGCGCTCATCATGTTCAGGCATGACGTCGGGGCCGTGCTTGATGTTCTGCGGAAGGGGAGGCGCGGCGTATGAACATGTCTGCACAATGCCAGGTCTGGTCCAGAGAGAGAAAAGCAACAGGAGACGGGATGCACGAATCGCTTGATGCCACGGTCGTCACGGCGGGCGACAGGGCTTTTTCATGGGGGGCTCTGCTGCTCGTCGCAAGCATGCGCATGAACGGCATGGAACACCCGGTCGTCGTGGGCACGATGGACTGGACTGAAACCATGAAGAGACGCCTTCTCTCCCTTGGCGGCGTCACGCTGCGCGAACTGCCGAAGTCGCGGCGGTGCGTAGCATGCCAGAAGCCGATGATGATGGGCTGCGACGACGTCAAGACCGACTGGGTCTGCTGGGCCGACGCCGACGGGATGTTCGTCGGCGACTGCTCCGAATGGCTCGTCGGCGACGACCCCGACGAAATCGTCATACGCAAGTACAACCCGGCGCCTCCCGACTTCAACGACGCGAACCTCGCCGTGTGGAGACGCGACGTGGAGCGTTTCTGCGGAAAGGCGTCCGAATGCAGCAGGTACGGAACAAGGGTAAACACGGCGTTCATCGTGATAAACCGGAAATGGAGGGGTTTTCTTGAACGTTGGCAGCGGCAGATGGAACAAGTGCTCCCCCTTGACGTCGGGATCATCATGCGCCACGGCACGCCGTATTTCCAGACGGACGAGAGCGTGCTCGCCAGCGTCCTCTGCTTCGCATCCGACGTGCCGATGGTCACTGAACGCTACAAGGCGAATGGCTCGGCAGACAAGAGCCGATATTTCGCACACTTCGCCTACAATCCAAAACCCTGGCAGATGTGGAATTCACATTCGATCAAGTGGCGCCCTCTGATCATGCCTGTCGTAGACTGGCTAGTCGACAAGGGCGTTGTCCAGAGGAACGAAATTCCCCATTCCCTTCGAAAAGCCTGGTGGCCGCTCTATCGCTGCCTCGCGCCTGCGGCTCCGTGGGTGTGGCGTGCCATCAAGCTGAAGCGGAGACTGTTCAAGGCGTGACGCCGACGATCTCCGCGAGCAGCTTCCTCTGGCGTTCCAGGTACGCTTCACGCGAAAACAGCTTGGCGCGTTCCGCGCAGTGGTCCCGCTGGATTCCGCGGAAACCGTCGTCGGCGAGAAGGCGTGCGAGGATCCGCGCGGCGTCCTCGTTCGTGCGATACGTCAAGTCTGGGGAATCGACGATCTCCGGCGTGCCGCCCTCGTCCGGGACGATTGGGATCAGACCGGACGACAGGTATTCCGCGATCGATATGCCGAATGCCTCGTCGCGTTCGGCGTGGATCGCGTAGGTGCCGGACGTCAGGAACCGCATCTTCTCCTCTCCGTACAATGCGCCGACGAACTTCAGCCAATTCCTTTCTTGTGCCATCATGTCGAGCTTCCGGCCGTATGACGGAGTCTGGTCGAGGCGGCCGGCGACATGGAACGCAATGTCGAGGCCCGTGACAGCTCGTGCCCGTTCGACGATGGCGACGAGGTCTTCAATGCGCTTGTCTGGGATTATGCGTCCGATGTAGACGACTTTCAGTGGATCGCGCACGACATCGGTTGGTTCGGCCTCGAACAATGTGGGAGGGTAGAACACCCTGCTGTTGAACGGGCCGTAGAAGTCCTTCATTGTCTTTTCGACGTATTGGGAGTTCGGATATATGTGCTGCCGTCGGTCGCAGATTATGCTTCGCTTCGATCGCATCCCGAGAATGGGCCGCAGGATCGAGTTCGAGAAGAAACGCTTCGCCTTTGTCATCATGTCGCCGCGAGCGCGGCTGGATCTGCCGTGGACATAGTCGGTAAAGGCGTCGTCGCCGAAGGCAAGCATGTTGATGAAGTGGTGGGCGGGCTTCCCGAAATCCATGATGCTGGATGTGGATATGCAGACGTCCGCGCTTCTGGCGAGATGCCTCAGCCGCCTGAACCTGCGGAGCGAAGCGAGGACATTGTGTCTCCTGGGGTCGTAGTCCGGCGGGGTCACCTGCACGATCTTCAACCTTGACAAGTCGATGTCAAGGCCCGTGCCGAAAGCCTTGTACGAGCGCTCGAAGTTGCCGGCCTGGTCGACTGCCACCGTAAGATTGCTCGTTTTCTGGAGTGCCGCGATGAACGCAAGCGGCAGGTATTCCCCGCCGCCGAGCGCAAAGCTGAAGCTGTAGTAGAGGAGGACGTTCTTCATCTTGCGCCCCCTGCGTTTCGCCTTGCGTCCGCGAGAAGGAAGTATGCCCTGAAGAACAGCTCCGCCGCGCCGCGCAGCGCCGGATGCCGCACGAATGCGCGGACCCACCATCCCGCCATGCGCCTTGCGCGCGGCATGGACCTCATCAGAACGCAGAAGTCGCCGAACCCGCCAGAGAAGAGCGAGGACAGCGTCTCCGCGCGCCGTACGCGTGGAATCTTGCGGACGTTCTCGGGGTCGAACCAGAAGTAGAACATCCACCCTGTCCATTTGCGTCCCCATGTCTCGGTGATGCGCCGGTCGAATCCTGGCTCGGCGGACACCCTCGCGTGGAATGAGAGAAGGGAGCGGATGATGGTGGCCCAGTCCCCGTGGAAGTATCCCTCGCCCTTGGCGGACGACGACACGGATGCGGCCTGCAGCCTGTAGATGTAGAACGGTTCGTGCAGGGGAACCACACGTTTCGCTAGGTACAGTGCGCGCGGCGAAAATTCGCTGTCCTGCCGCCGAAGGCCGTATATGCACTTCAGGTTGTTGTCGATGAGGAACTGCCGGCGGAAGACGGTCAGCTGGAGCATGGGGCAGACGTCTTTGCCGGATCGTTCCGTCTTTATCGTCGCCTCTGGCCCGGACAGCTCGCCGTTGAAGTCCGAGGGGTAGTTGTCGCGCAGTTCCTCGTCCTTGCCCGTCATGTCGTTGTGCACCTGTATGGCGCAGGGATAGAGGTCGGCGCCGGGCCGTTCGGCTATCTTGTCGTGGAGGCGCTGGAGCGAACCGTCCGTTATGGTGTCGTCACCGTCAAGGAATATGACGTATTCTCCTGCGGCCATGTCGATGCCGGTGTTGCGCGAGGCCGAGCAGGAGCCACTGCGCGGCCCGGTGAACACCTTGATGCGGGAGTCCTTCGCCGCGTATTCGCGCACTGCCTCCTCCGTCCTGTCCTTGGAGGCCTCCACGCCGACTATGCATTCCCAGTCGGCGAACTGCTGGTTCAGGACGGAATCAAGGCATTCGCGGACGTATGGCTCCACGTCGCAGCATGGAATTACAAATGAAAAGAAAGGTTTCATCTTCCGTAGTACTCCCGATGCCACTTTGCAAAGACGGGTATGCCCTCGCGAATCGTGGTCTTCGGTTCGTATCCGACCGCATTGTGGAGCTTTTCTACGCTGGCGTATGTTGCGAGCACGTCGCCGGGCTGCATCGGAAGCATCTCCATCTCGGGTTTGACCCCAAGCGCGGCGGCGAGCACCTCTATGACGTCCAGCAGCCTTTCGCTCCTGTGGTTGCCGATGTTGTAGATGTCGTATCGCGGAAGGTCCGCCGCCTCCACGACGCGGACTATGCCGTCGACGATGTCGTCGACGAAAGTGAAGTCGCGGAGCATGTCGCCGTGGTTGAAGACCTTGATCGGGCGCCCTGCCAGCATTGCGTCCGCGAAGAGCGAAAGCGCCATGTCTGGACGGTACCACGGGCCATAGACGGTGAAGAACCGCAGCCCTATTGTCTGCATTCCGTAGAGGTGCGAGTAGGTGTGCGCCATAAGCTCGTTGGCCTTCTTCGTCGCGGCGTAGAGGCTCACGGGGGCGTCCACCTGGTCTGACTCCTCGAACGGCATCTTGTCGTTGCCGCCGTACACGGACGACGACGACGCGAACACCAGCTTCGGGACCTTCGCCGCGTTGCGGCAGCATTCGAGGATGTTCAGGAACCCTTCGAGGTTCGTCTTCTGGTACACGAACGGGTGCGATATGGAATACCTGACGCCCGGCTGCGCGGCGAGGTGGAGGACGACGTCCGGCGACTCCTCGGCGAACGTCTTCCGCAGTCCTTCGAGGTCGCATATGTCGAGTTCGCGGAGAGAGAGGCGTGCGCCGTCCGGCTTGTTCGCCTCGAGGCGCGCGGCGCGGTCGCGCTTTAGGGCCACGTTGTAGTAGTCGCAGAAGTTGTCGACGCCGCCGACGTCCCACCCGCGCCGCAGGAACTCCTGCGCCGCGTGGAAGCCGATGAATCCGGCATGGCCTGTGACGAGTATCTTCATGTGTCTATGTGTTTCCGTATATGATACCTCTTTTGGGGGGGATTTGCAATGCCTAGTGCCTAGTGCTTAGTGCTTAGTGCCTAGTGCCTAGTGCCTAGTTTCTGGTTTCTAGTTTCTGGTTTCTGGTGGATTGCGAGCTGGAGATTGTATTCGGTCACTCATCGGCAGGGGCGCGCCGGCAGTACATTTTTTGCCGTGTAGAAGTGTAGATGTGTAGAAGAAGATTTGAAGATGGGATTCCACCACATGCCCCGAACGCCTGTCAATCGCCTGTGATTGGCCTGCTTTCGGGGTCTGGGGCAGAGCCCCAGTTTCCAATCATCTCCATTTTCTACACTTCTACACGGCAAAATCACCACCTGCATTTCAGTGACCGATTACCTGGAGATTTGCAAAGTCGATTGATTATGGGGGCCTAGATATGGTATAATCCACAACCATGAAAATTAGAATGTCTTTCATCGGTCTGGCGACCATCGCGCTTTTGTCGTCCGCGTATGCGGACGGCGCTGCGCGCAAGAACGGCGACACTGCCGTGCTAACGCTGCCTGGTGGCGAGAAAATGGAGATGATATGGTGCGCCCCGGGGAAGTTCACGATGGGCAGCCCCATAACCGAGCCTGGGCGCTTCGAGGACGAGGTGCCGCGCACGGTGTCCATAACCAAGGGGTTTTGGCTCGGGAAGTACGAGGTCACGCAGCGCCAGTGGAAGAGCGTCATGCGCAGCAATCCTTCCCGGTTCAAGTCACCGGACAATCCAGTGGAGAACGTCTCTTGGCATGACTGCGGGATCTTCATCCGCAAAGTGAACGACGCCATCGGTGGCCTTGCGCGGTTTCCGACGGAGGCGGAGTGGGAGTACGCCTGCCGCGCCGGAAGCGACGCCCCCTTTTCCGGCAACGGCAAGCCGCCCGACATGGCGTGGTATGACTTCAACAGCGACAACCAAACCCATGAGGTCGGGCGCAACAAGCCGAACGCGTGGGGGTTCTACGACATGCACGGCAACGTGCTGGAATGGTGCACGGACTGGTTCTCGGTTCCGAAAGGCGATGTCGTGGATCCGAAAGGCCCTCCTTCCGGGGCGTTCAAGATCCTGCGCGGCGGATGTTGGTTCTTCTACGAGAGAGACTGCCGTTCAGCGTACAGGCTGAAGCGTGAACCGAGCCTCAGGAACTGCATCTTCGGATTCCGCCTCGCCTGTTCGGACGGTGACGTCTTTGCGGAGAAAGGGGCAGACAAGGGGAAATGAAGGGGTTCGCAATCGCCATCGCGGCGTCGGTGCTGCTTTCCGGATGCTGGACGAAATCTCCCTACGACTACGCCGAGAACTGGCTCATACGCGAGGATCCTGCGAGGCCGTTCGCCATCGGCTCCGACCTGATATACGTCCAGGGCGACCTTTACCTCGACATGAAGGCGCTCCCCTCCATGAGTTCCTACGCCAAGTCCGAGGTCGGGCGTGGCAGATTCCATGGAGTCGCGCGCGTGTTCTCGCCGCTGATCGCCAACGAAGAGGATCTTGAGAATGCCCTCGATTGGTACTTCCACTACCATCACGAGAAGAATCGTCCTTTCTCGTTCATCGGCGAGGGGGAGGGCGGAGCGCTTCTAAAGGCGTACGAGGAGAAGAACTACGACAGTCTGAAGAAGAAGGGGCTCATAATGAGTTTCTACACCGAAACGGCCAAGAAGGGCTTCGTGAACGACAGCATGGTCCGTGAGATTCGGCATGCGATCATCCGTGCGCGCTATCGCGCGCAGTGGGGTAGGGAGATGCCGGCGGACATGCTCAAGGACCAACCGTAGTGCAGGACTTGACTGGACGACATCAATGACTGCATACTTCATTCTTGCGGCATCGCTCCTGCGCTTTCTGGATCCGTTCACAAGCGTCTATCAGACCGATGACGCCGCCGAAGGCGCGATGCTCGCCTCCGAGCCCGGCTACTGGCCCGTCCCGCAGGGGCTGGTGGATCCTTGCGCCGAATGGGGCAAGTGGCGTCCGCGCATCGTCCACACAGTCTTCCGCGTGCAGAACGAGCCGTTCCCGAAATACGATCCGGAGAAGCCGAGCCCGCTCTTCAAGGTCAATCAGGTAGGCTACCTGCCGGACGCCCCGAAGTTCGCCTACGCGGGCGCGTGGCTTGGCCCCGTGCTTGGCGCATGGAAACCGAAGGTTCCGATGGCCGCATGGGAACTGGTGGATGCGGACACTGGAAACGTCGTCCTCCGTTGCGACGGCGACGCAGCGCCGCGTGTGCGCGTCCACGACAAGGCCGGCAGGGACGGTACGTTGTTCACCGGGGAGGACACTTACGAGATGGACTTCTCCAGCGTCACGAACGAGGGAACCTACTTCGTGCGCATACCCGCCGTCGGGCGCAGCGCGGTTTTTCGCATAGCTGCGTCCGCCGCCGAGGAGGCGTTCCGCGTCCATATGGGCGGACTCTACCAGAAGCGCTGTGGCATCGCCAAGGAGGAGCCCTACACCCATTGGACCGCCGGAGCGTGCCACACGAACGTCGTGCGCGGCACGTTCGCCCCTGAAGAGGGCAAGCTGTCGGAGAAAGTCAGATGGTTCGACATCATCCAACACAACACCGACTGGGACCATGGCGAGCGACTGCACATTGTGGGCGGATGGCACGACGCGGCGGACTACGACAGGCGGCCGAAGCACCTCAACATCGTGAACGATCTGTGCGCCGTGTATCTGATGCGCCCTGCGAACTTCCGCGACGGACAGCTTGCGATGCCGGAGAACGAGAACGGGATTCCCGACATACTCGACGAGGCCGAGTGGGGCCTCAGGCACATTCTCGCCGGGCAGCAGAAGGACGGTGGCGCCGGAACGTGGATAGAGAGCACTGGGCATCCGGGCCCGGGAAACGTCGCCGAGAGCGATTCGATGCGATACGCCCTCTCGCGCGCGACGCGCACGAGCTCGCTCATGTACGCCGCGCACGCCGCGCTGCTCTCGCGGTGCCACCCGTCGTTCCGCGAGAAGTATCTCGAGTCCGCTAAACGCGCATGGGACTTTGCCCTGCGCGAGAAACCTGCGACGGAGGTGTTCGAGATAAAACGCAAACGATTGCGGTTCTTCACCGATACGGAAAGCATCTACTGGGACGAGGGCAACGAGCTGCCCGCCAGCTATTTCGTCAAGGCCGCCGTGAACCTTCATGCGTTGACGGGCGAGGGGCGCTTCCTCGCCGCCGTCATGAACGGAATGAAGCAGATTTTTGCGGATTTCGACAAGAACGCATGGGGGTGGAACCCCTTGCTGTTCGCCGGAGAGCGAACGTTCGGGTACCCCGTGGAGCTTGAGCGCTTCTTCAAGGCGTGGGAGCGCAAGATGATGAACATATCGAAGACGGTGGAGTCGCAGGTCGAGCGGTCGTATGCGTACCGAGCCCCGTGGTGGCCCCCGATGGACGGCAGGGTGAATTCGATGAGCTGGGGCTGGGCCCTCCCGCTGCGGCGCGCGCAGTACTTGGTATTCGCACATCAGGTGACGGGCGAGCGGAAGTATCTTGACGCGATCAGGCTCGCGGCCGACTTCCACAACGGATGCAATCCGCAGGGGACTACGTTGACGAGCGGACTCGGCGAGGTGTATCCCGTCGTGTTCCTCGACCTTCCATCGTACGTCGACGGCATAGCGGAGTACGTCCCAGGCATAACGCCCTACCGCTGGACGTACGCCCTCCCGAAACGGGCCATCGAGATGGTGTGGGGGGGCGACAGGGGCCAGGCGATTAAGTGGCCGATATGGCGGCGTTGGGGGAATCTGGAGAACCAGACCGTCGCCGCCAGCGAGTACACGGTGTGGGAGACTATCGCGCCGGCCGCGAGCGTCATGGGGTATCTGATCGAACCTGGCGCCAGGGCGGAGCTCAGGCCTCGCCCCATGCCGGCGAAATCGCTGCATGATCTTCCCGGCTACTGGATTCTACCATGAAAAGTGAAAACACGATGTGAACCTGATAATTTAGATTGAATGTCTCACGCAGAGGCACAGAGAGGCAGAGAGCGCAGAAAATGTTCTGAGAAAGCAATGAAGTTTATGAAGAAAAGAACAAGAATCTATTTCACCCAATTGGTGAAAGGAAATAGAGGCCGAATCAAGCGAGATGTCCTCTTGGACTCTGCGTTCTCCGCGCCTCTGCGTGAGACATGACGGGATGTGGAGTGCATGAGTGAATTTAGAGTGAAGCGGAACATGATTGAACACCTCAAGAGAGTCAAGCGCGCGATGGTCGCGGCGCTCCTCAGATGGAAGACGAGGAGAGAGGCCGTGCGTGCGTTCAGCTACGACAAGGCGCAGTTCATGGAGAACGCCGGCGCACTGCATCTCGATCGAAAGGCCGCCGCGCGCGCGGAGATCGTCATGGGTTACCATGTGCTCGAGAAGGGGCTCACCATGCCGCGCCGCAGGCTCGGATTCGGCAAGGGCGCGATCGTGCACCTGATGAATCTGATCGAATCATTCGAGCGGCGCTTCGGCGACGATCCGCAGGTACGCCACTCCGTCGGGGTTTTGAGGGCCTACCGCGAACTCCACAAGGATAGTCCAGACCCTATGCCAAGGCTCGATGCGTTCCTCGCGGCGAGGGTGGACGTCCCGACGGCCGCTCAGCCTCACGTGAGGCGCGACGACTTCTTCTCGGCGAAGGACGCGCCGTTCCCCGCTTTCGCGGCGTCGCGCCATGTGGTCCGCCACTTCGCGGGGCCCGTCCCCCGCGAGACCATCGCCGAGGCCGTGTCGCTCGCGCTCACCGCGCCGAGCGCATGCAACCGGCAGTACGCGCGCGTCCACGTCGTCGACGACCCGGCGCTCAGAGACAGGCTCTTCGCCGTGCAGGGCGGAGCGCGCGGATTCGGCGCGGATGCCGACAAGGTGATCGTGGTCACCGCAGACCTCTCATGCGTCCGTTGGTCATGGGAACGCCATGACTGCTACGTGAACGGGGGCATCTTCGTGATGAACCTCTGTTACGCGCTCCATTACCTCGGTGTCGCGCACTGCATACTCCACTGGAGCGTCTCGCCGGATGTGGACCGCGACGCCCATCGGTTTCTCGACATTCCGTCCAACGAGGCGATAGTCCAGGTGATCGCCTGCGGAATGCCCCCCGAGGAATTCGACGTGGCAAGCTCGCCGAGGCTTTCCGTCGCCGATGTCCTCACATGGCATGGAGGTGGACGATGAGGATACTTCTCGGCGGCATACCGCTGGGGTGTGACAACATCGGCGACGAGGCGATCATCGCCGGCGTCGTCAAGATGCTGAAGCGGTCCGTCCCCGGCGTGGAGCTCACCGTCGCTACGGACGATCCCGCGACGGCGGCACTTCTCGGCGTAGGCGTTGTTCCGCCCTTTGGATTCCGCGACGTCGGATTCGCAGGATTCGCGGCGGAGGCGAAGCGCCACGACGCCTACATCTGGTGCGGGGCCACAGGCCTTTCGGACTATCCCCACGTCGCATTGGAGCTCATGGAGATCGCGCAGGGTGAGGGCGTCCCTACCTTCATCTGGGGCGTGGGGATGGACGACGAGCTCAACCCCGTGTTCTTCAAGGCGCACGGCAGACGGCTTGCGCTGTTGAAGATGCTTGGCCTCGTGGGCGCATACGAGAGATTCCTGAGCAACAGGCTCAGGAGGCGCATCGCGCGCGTTCTGCCCCGCTGCAAGGGTGTGTGGGTGCGCGATCCGCAAAGCGCTGCGATGCTCGCGGAGACGGGCTTCCCCGGCGCGCAGGTCGCCGCCGACTCGGCGATATTGCTGGAAAGGGATGACAATGGGTCTGACGGCACTGGAGATTCCATGCCGCCGACGCTGGGTCTTTGCATCTCAACGCAACGGCAGGTCGTCGACCTCGACGGAGTGAAAGGCCTCATATCCGCAGTGTGCGATTCCGGCGCGCGCGTCCTCGGAATACCGATGAACATAAAGACCGACCGAGCTCTCCTTGAATCGCTCGGCGTGGAGTGCATCCCCGGCACCACGCCGGAGGCCGTGATGGACGCCGCCGCCGGATGCGACGTCGTCCTCTCCAGCCGCCTCCACCTGCTCATCCTCGCCGCGAACGCGGGGACGCCCGGCCTCGGGATCGCGCGTGGATCTAAACTCGCCAACTGGCTCTCGAACTTCGGAGAGGGCGTTGTCGGCAGCGTGTACGACTGCGACTGGAAGGCCGTCACGCGGCGTGTGCTCGACGCGCTCGGCGGATGCGGCGACTGGAAGGAGCGCAGGGCGGCGGCGTACAAAATGCTGAACGCAAGGCTTGAAAAGGCGCGGATAGAACTTGCCGCGAAACTGACAGAATGAAAATATCCTTCGTAATACCCGTCCACAACTGTGAGGACCATCTGCGCAACGCAGTCGCAAGTATCCAGTTCCAGGACTTTGCAGACTGGGAGGCCGTCGTAGTGGACGATGGCTCCACCGACTCCACGCCGGTTCTGGCGGACGCCCTCGCCGGAGAGGACCACCGCATCCGCGTAGTCCACCAGGCCAACGGCGGCGTGTCGGTAGCTCGTAACAGAGGAATGGACGAGGCTCGCGGCGACTGGATCGCCTGGCTGGACGCCGACGACGCATACATTCCTGGCGCTCTGCGCCGCATGGCGGAGCTTGCAGACGCCAATCAAGACTGCCAATGTCTCCAATTCCCGTATCAGGAGATTCAGTCGGACGGCTCGACGAAGCCCCGCATTCCGCCCGCATACTCGTCGCACGGCGGACGCTCCTTTTCTGGCCAGGAGGCGTTCGATATTCTCTTCGCCCGCGACGGTGCGGAGAGCATGAACTGGCAGCCCTGGCGTTTCGTCTACCGCCGCGATTCCCTGCCCAGGTTCCGCGTTGGAAAGATCCACGAGGATGTGGACGTCCTGCCTCTGCACTTAGCCGGGCTCGCTCGCGTGTTCATTGCGAAAGATACCCTTTACGCCTATCGCCCGGCGCGCGCAGGCGCCGTGACGGAGACCTTCACGCCGCGACGCGTCCGCGACATACTCGACGTGACGGACAACGTCTATTCTCAATTGGCGAAATCTGGCCTGCCGGACAATGTCAAGCGGGGCTTTGCGTCCACACTCGCCTGCAATCTGTTCGGGTTCTATCTGGCGACGCCTGGATTCGACGAACCGGACCGTTCGGAGCTGCTCGCCGCGTTCGCGGCTCACCCGGAATGGCTCCGCGCCATTGCGTGGCCGCCGCGCACGGCCTGGCTGAAGCGTCTCCTTCTCAATATCATCGGAATCCGTCTCACGGCCGTTCTCGTCAACCGCCTCACCTCAGGCCGCGGACTTCATTCGGGGTCGAAATCATGAAGATACTCTTTACAGGCGTCTATCCGCATCTCTATGGCGGGCTTGAGCGCTTCGCGGAGCGATCCGCCGCCGCGCTCCGCGCCGCCGGCCACGTCGTGGACGTCGTTGGCGATCCGCCGCAGGACCTTGACGACCGCGACTTCGTGCTGATGCAGAAGATTCCGCCGACGGTCGCCGACATACGGCGCCTCAAGGCCCGCTACGGCGAAAGGCTCCGCTTCTACGCGCACGACCACGAGCTCTACTGCCTGAGACGCCACTACTACGATCCCCTCAGGAGGCCGTGTGACAGGACGTACTCCTTCTTCCCGTGCCGCCTCTGCGCGTCCGTCACGCGCCCGAAGTGGGTCTTGCGCAATGCGCTACGCCCGATACTCGCATTCCTGGAGGAGATGCGCGAAGTGAAGTCGTTCGTGCCGGCGAACTTCATCAGGGACAACCTGATCAAGAACGGTTTCCCGCCGGATCGGGTCAAGGTCCTATATCCGCTCTTCGTGCGTCCGTTCCGCGAAGAGGCATCTGCGAAGGAGTGGATGCCGGGCGGAACGCTGAGGGTGCTCTTCATGGGACAGCTGATAGCCGGGAAGGGCGTGGGGCTGCTTCTAAAGGCTGTGGAGCGCATGGCCGTGCCGCACTCGCTGACAGTCGTAGGAACGGGCGCCGACGAGGCGGCGCTCCGCCGCGCGGCGCCGAAGGGAACGGTGTTCATGGGCTGGCAGGAAAACGCGCAGCGGTTCTTCAAGGACGCCGACGTGTGCGCGGTTCCGTCGCTATGGCACGAGCCGTTCGGCACTGTCGGCGCCGAGGCGCTTTCGCACGGAGTGCCGGTCGCCACGTTCGACGTCGGCGGCCTGTACGACTGGCTGCTCCAGGGCGAGACGGGGATGTTCGCCACGGCGGATGACGGCCGCACGCGCACGACGGCGGCGCAGACACCGGCCGCATTCGCCCGCGCGCTCGACGCCATGGCGAACCCCGAGACGCTGAAAAGGATGAGCGCCTCCGCGCTTGCGACGGTCGAGCGTCTCTTCGACCCGGACAAGTTCATGAAGGAGCTGCTGGAATGGTAGCGGACGACGGTAAGGTCAAGGTCTTCGTGTTCGTTGACGCGCTTGGATGGAAGCAGGTCGAGCGCTATGGGTTTCTGCGCGATCTTCTTCCAAACCGGCGCAGGATCGAGATGCAGTTCGGCTACAGCTGCACGGCGATCCCCACGATACTCACGGGGGAGCGTCCGTCGGTCCACGGGCACCTCGCGTTCTACGACTACGCGCCGGAGAAAAGCCCGTTCAGGAAGATGAGATGGCTCGCGCCGTTTCTGCGTCCGAAGTCCTTCTGGCGGCGCGGGCGCGTGCGCCACCAGCTCTCGAAGCTGATAAAGAGGCTGTACGGCTTCACTGGATACTTCCAGTTGTATGGCGTGCCCGTGGAGCGTCTGCCGAAGCTCGACTACTGCGAAAAGACGGATCTCTTCGTGCCGGGCGGCCTCGCGCCGGTAAAGAATCTTGCGGACGTCTGGAAGGAGCAGGGCCGGAGATATCTCATCTCGAACTGGCGGCTTCCGGAGGAGGAGAACTTCCGCATTGCCGCCGAGGCGTTCAAAAAGGGGAATGTAGACAGGGCGTTCGTCTATTCCGCCGCGTTCGACGCCATTCAGCACGACAACGTGGGGAAAGACGATGTTCTCAAACCCAAGGTCGAGAAGTATGCCGACACTATACGCGCGCTTCATGCCGCGCTCGTCGAAGGCGGACGGCCGTTCGAGCTGACGGTGTTCTCCGACCACGGCATGACGCCACTGCGCGGAACCGCCGACGTCCCTGCCGCGCTCATGAAGACGGGCCTCGCGTGGGGAGAGGACTACGCGAGCGCGATAGATTCGACGATGGCCCGGTTCTGGTGGCTCAAGGACGGGGCGGAGGACAAGGTGAAGTCGGCCATGTCCAGCTTGCCCGGGCGCTGGCTCACGGAAGAGGAGATGCGCCGCCACGGAATCTGGCGCGAAGACCACAAGTTCGGCGAGGCGATCTTCCTTGCGGACGCCGGCGTGCAGTTCGCGCCGAGTGACATGGGCGTGAAGCCGCTCAACGGTATGCACGGGTTCGATCCGGCGGACGAGGACTCCTACGCCTGCTGGCTCTCGACCGAGCCTGTCCCCGACGGCGTCTCGCGCGTCTGCGACTATTTCAAGATGATGACACGCCCATAATGTCATGCGATGGGTTCTTGTGTCATGCGATGCAGTTTGATATAATGGAGCCGCGTTTCGTTCCCCGACGCTGAGGGACTGCAGACGGGTGTCGGCAGGGCCGGGCGGGTCGCCCCCATGGCGCCGAGGAAGGCGAAAGGCATTGCAAGTGTCATGCAGGGCTATACATATTCAGTATTTTCGATCGTAGCGATAGCGATTCATCTGATGATCAACATCGATCTGCTTATGGATCGATGCACGGCGGCTATGCGCGGCACTCGCTACCGCGGGTTTCTTGTGGGCATTCTGATTTATTACATCACAGACGCGGCATGGGGTATTCTTGCGGGGCTCGGCTGGACAGGTCTATTGTACGTCAACACAGTGTTCTTCTTCCTCGCCCTTGCCATGTTTGCCATTATGTGGTGCCGCTTCGTCATCACGTACCTTTGTCTTGGCAAATGGCCGAGGCGTGTGCTCCTGGCCTCCGGATATGCCCTTCTGGCCGTCAATGCCGTTCTACTGACAGCCAACATATTCACCGGCTGTGTTTTCTATTTCGACGAACATGGCAAATATCTTCTGGGAGATCAGCGGGATCTACTTTTCTTCCTTCTGATAGTCTACCATGTGGTAATGACGATTTTCGTGCTGGTGAAGGCCATGCGGTGCCGGGATTCCGTGCGCAGCCGGAACATGATGATATTCGTAAACGGCGTCACCCTCACGGCGGCCATCACCCTTCAAGTAATATGGCCGCTCACTCCGTTCACCGCGCTTGGATGCCTCATCGGCAACTGCTTCCTCCATGTATTCGTCATCAAGGACGAGCAGACGGCCAGGCACATGGCCGAACTCGAGAAGGCGCTTGAGCGTGTCCGCTCGGCCGAGAAGGCCAGGAGCCTGTTCTTCAGCATCGTGAGCCATGACATCCGCACGCCGCTCAACACGATTCTCGGCTATTCCGAACTTCTCCAGAACGGTGACATGGGCCAGACCGAAAGGGACGAAGCGCTCAAGTCGATCCGCGCAAGCGGCACCACGCTGCTTCAGCTTGTAAACGACGTCCTCGACCTCGCGAAAATGGACGCGGGGAAGATTGCGCTCCAGCCGGGACCGTTGAAGTTGGACAAACTGATCGACGACGTATTTGCCTCCTTCAGGCTGTCCTCCGCCAGAAAGGGGATAGAACTCGTCAACAAAGCGGAAGGCGTGCCCACAGTCATGCTGGACGAGCACCGTTTACGGCAGATTCTCTTCAATTTGATAGGGAATGCCGTCAAGTTCACAGAGCGTGGATCCGTGACGGTCGCCGCCTCGTTTTCAGACGCGAACCTCGACTTGTCCGTCTCCGACACCGGCTGCGGCATAGCCCCGGAAATGCTGACGCGCGTCTTCGATCCGTTCTTCCAGGTCCAGGACCCTAGCCGTTCCTCCTATCATGAGGTAGGGACGGGTCTGGGGCTTCCCATCTGCAAGAACCTTGTCGAGGCGATGGGCGGTGAACTCGTTGCCGAGAGCGAATTCGGGCGGGGGACTGTGTTCAGGATTCGCATTCCAGGCGTGGAGGTCAACGAATGCTCGGAGCCGGCCGATGACTCGCCGCCTGACGCCGCTCCTGCGAAGTTGCCGAAACATGTGCTTGTCGTCGACGACTCCCCGGTAAACCGTCTGGTTCTTGCGGCATTTCTGAAGCGGGCGGGCATCGCCTTGATTGATTATGCCGGCGACGGCAAGGAGGCGCTTGCAAAACTTGATTCCGCCGAGCGGGCTGGAAGTCCGCACGATTTCGTGTTCACGGACTTCTGGATGCCGAGCATGAACGGCATCGAGTTCGTCGAAAAACTTCGCGCCGATTCTCGTTTCAGCAGTCTCCGGGCATTCGCCGTTACGGCCGACACGGAGGCTCGCAACGACGATCGGATCCGTCTCTTTGACGGGATTCTGCTCAAACCTCTGACATACGACAAGCTCATGGAGGTGTTCGCCTCCGACCGCCCTGTCTGATCGCGCAATAGGCCCCGATTGCAATCAGCCGAAGGATGGTGTATAATGTCGCCGCTCGTACATGAAGTGAAACACGCCGACTGCTTGGCCGGGGATTGTTGAAAGGAACGGAAAATGAGCAGAATTCTCATCGCGGCGGCCGCAATGGCCGCATGTTTTGTCGTCCACGGCGGGGAGAGCCGCGCGGACGGCCTCTACATCTCGCACGTCCACCGCGGCGGCGGCAGGCTGGAGCGCCCCGACAACACGCTTGAGACGTTCCTCTGGTGCTGGGGCAACGGCAGCGCCCTCGAGTGCGACTGCCGCCTCACGAAGGACGGCGTGGGCATCATGTTCCACGATAACGATCTTAAGCGCACGCCGCGCGGCATACCGGACGACTGGAAGCGGCGCAAGGTGAAGGACATGACGTGGGCCGAGCTGCGCGACATCGACGTCGGCAGCTACCTCTCCCCAGAATACTCTTCCGAGCGCATCCCGCGCATCGAGGCCGTGATGGCCGCGATGGTGGGCCATCCCACTTATCTTCTCTTCGTGGACGAGAAGGGCATCGGCCCAAAGCGTATCGCCGAGGAGGCGCGGAAGTTCGGCGTGCTGGACCAGATCTACTACACCGGCTGCGTGTACAAGAACATCGTGACCTGGAACGAGGCCGTGCCGGGCGGCAAGTCGCTTCTCTGGATCGGCGCCTTCCCGAAGAACCGTTCCACGAAGGAGCGCGAGCGGGTACGCAGACATTTCGAGAAGATCATGAAGGAAGTGCGCGCTGCGGACTTCAAGTACATCACCTCTGTCTCGATCCACACCTACTACGACCCGAAGGATCCCGTCGACCAGTTCATACTCGGCACGGACTATCTGAAGTCCCTGATCGACGAGTTCCACGCCCACGGCGTGAAGGTGTGTTCCATCCCGTTCGCGGGCGGCGACCGGGAGGAGGTGTATCGCAAATTGTGGGACCTGGGGTGCGACGGCTTCTCCACCGACTATCCGAGCGTGATGTTCAAGGTGATCCACGACCTCAAGAAGAGCGCAAAATGAAAAGCCGTCGTCAAAGAAGTTCGTTCGCCTACCCCTCCTACTCGTCCTACCCTCCTATTCGTCTTACCCTCCTACTCGTCCTAACCACCCAACAGAGAACAAAATGAAACAAAAATTCGTGACTTTCGGGGAGATCATGCTGCGCCTCAACCCCGAGGGGTATCTGCGCCTCGTGCAGGCGGACAGGCTCGTTACATCCTACGCGGGCGGCGAGGCCAACGTGGCAGTGTCGCTCGCGCAGTTCGGCGAGGACGTGTCGTTCGTGACCAAGCTGCCGGACAACGACCTTGGCCGCGCAGCGCGTAATGCAGTGCGCCGCTTCGGAGTGAAGACGGACGACATCGCGTGGGGCGGCCCGCGCCTCGGCGTGTATTTCCTCGAGAAGGGCGCCTCGCAGCGCCCGTCGAAGGTGATCTACGACCGCGCCGGATCCTCCATCGCCCTGGCGAAGCGATCCGACTTCGACTGGAAGCGCATCTTCCGCGGCGCAGGCTGGTTCCACGTGACTGGCATCACCCCCGCCCTCGGCGGCGAGCTTCCGCAGATATGCCTCGATGCGCTCAAGTGGTGCCGTGCGCACAAGATCACCGTTAGCTGCGACCTCAACTACCGCGGCAAGCTCTGGTCGCGCGAGGAGGCCGGGCGCACGATGGCGAAGCTGGTGCCTTATGTGGACGTGCTCATCGCGAACGAGTCGGACGCCGCCGACGTCTTCGGCATCCGCGCGAAAGACACCGACGTGGAGCATGGCTCGCTGGACAAGCAGGCTTACGTATCCGTCGCCGAGCAGCTCGTTTCGAGGTTCGGATGCAAAAAGGCGGCGATAACGCTCAGGACTTCGATATCGGCTTCGGACAATAAATGGTCCGGGATGCTCTACGACGCCAAGACGAAGAAGGCGTGTTTCGCTCCGGAGTACGACGTGAGGATAGTTGACCGCGTTGGCGGCGGCGATTCGTTCGGCGGAGGGCTTGTGTACGCGCTTGCGAACGGCTACAAACAGCAGGCGGCGATCGACTTCGCCGTGGCGGCGTCGTGCCTCAAGCATTCGATAGAGAGTGACTTCAACCTTGTGACGGTGGAGGAGGTGGCGGCGTTGGCCGCGGGCAATGCTTCGGGGCGCGTCCAGAGGTGACTTCGCCATAGCATTGTGCGCGGCGATGTTTGCGGCGTGCGCGACGGGTGAAGACTCGCCGCTGTGCGGATTTCGTCCGCCGCCGTGCCGCAGACCGCTGGTGCGCATGGCGTCGGGGAAGGCCGGCTCGTCGTCCAGGCTTCTCAAGGCCGTTGATTTGCCCTCTTCGTGGGATTCCCGCGAACATGGGTGGGTGACGCCGGTCAGGGACCAGTCCCCATGGGGAACATGCTGGACGTTCGCGTCGTTTGCGACATTGGAGACGCAGCTCTTGAAGTCAGGGCGGGGCGAATGGGACTTCTCCGAGAAGAACATGGCCTCCCTCAACGGCTTCGACATTTATTTCGATGATGGCGGGAATTATGACATGGCCTCAGCGTACCTTCTCAGGTGGGGCGGGGCCGTGATGGAGTCCAACGATGTGTATCGCACGGACTCATCATCATGGAACGGCAATCCAAGCGTGCCGATGCGTCCGGCTCTGCACGTGCAGAACGTGGTGTGGGTGCCTGGGCGCCAGACATTCACCGACAACGATACGCTCAAGACCGCGATCATGGAGTATGGCGCAGTGGCGGTGAGCTACTACCATGAAGAGACCTATTGTACCTCGGCGGGCGCGTACTACTGCAACGTCAACAAAGACGATAACCACGCTGTGACGGTTGTGGGCTGGGATGACGTCTACTCGAGAGTTAAATTCAAGTCGCGCTACCGTCCGCCGGGCGACGGTGCATGGCTCGTGAAGAACAGCTGGGGAACTGAGTACGGCAATGAAGGCTATCTGTACATATCCTACTACGACGTGAAGTTCGCGAAGGCGGACGGCGTTGTGTATATCCCGGCGGCAGAGGGGGAGGATTATACCGCCGTGTATGGATACGACAAGCTGGGGGTTGTCGCTGTGGACGAGGCCTCTGACTACTCGCTCGTGGCGGCGGCGTTCACGTCCGCCTGGAACGAAGAGCTGGCGGCGGTGGGAGTGTACGCGCTGGAGGCACCGAAGTCCTACACATTGTCGATATACACAAATGTGCAGAGAGGCGCATCGTCGCCGGTGTCCGGCGGCGTGCTTGCGCGGAGCCAGAGCGGGACTATAGAGCGGACGGGATACACGACGATCCATCTCGAGGAGCCGGTGGCATTGGCGGACGGATCGAACTTTTCGGTGGTCTATGCGCCCGGGGGGACGACGCACTACCACTGCGTGTGCATGTCCTGGAGCGAGTATTCGTCGTGCAGCCCGCAGAGGGGCAATACGTATTTTGCGAGCACGAACAATGTTTCAGGAGAGACGGTGACGAACTGGATAGACGCCGTAGAACACCCTGATGCCCCGTTGATCGCCTGCCTTAAGGCGTACACGCGCACTACGCGGGCGGCTGAGGACAAAGGGGCGATGTTTTCTGACGACGGCACCATTGCGCTTGACGACCTCGCCACGACCAACGCAGCCGCCTATGCGCAGTTCGGCGAGACTTTCGGCGCTTTTTCGGACATCGTCGGCGCGAATGGCCTCACTCTCTGGACCAGCTGGGTGGTGGGGTTCAATCCGGCGGATGCGGCGGACAGGACACTGAATCTCTCCATAGACGTATCCGGCGGCGTGCCGTCTCTCTTCTGGACTCCCGATCTCGGCTCGCAGCGCGCGTACAAGATATGGGGCCGCGACGATCTTTCCGGTGCGAGTCCCTGGCGCGTGGTGCCCCGGGAAAGCCTCGGCGAGACGTCGGCTAAGTTCTTCAAGGTGACCGTTGCGCCGTGACGGCGCGGAGCGTCACCATTCCACGGGCTTGCGGGCGGCCTTCTTCTCGGACTGCGCGTGCTTGTCGTCCAGCATCTTCTGCTTCTGCCGGCGCGAACGGCGGCGCTTCTGGCGGCGCTTCTTCTCGCGCTCCTGCTGCAGGGCGCTCTTCCTGCCCTGTTCGCGTTCAAGGATCTTCTCGGCCAGGGCGCGGCGCGCGAGCCAGCGGTTGATCTCGCGTGAACGGTTTTCGCCGCAACGCACCTGGATGCCGGACGGAGCGTGGAAAAGGCGCACCACGCTTGACGTTTTGTTCGTCTTCTGCCCGCCCGGGCCCCCGCCGAGGATGAAAGACTCGTCGATGTCCTCTTCGAACACCGAAGCCTCGGCCATGAGAGACTTGATTTTTGCGATTGTCTCAGGCGCCATCATTTTGATATACTCTCCTTGCTATGAAAAAGGTTCTTGTACCCCTGGCCGACGGTTTCGAGGATATCGAGGCCGTATCGATCATCGACGTCCTCCGCCGCGGCGGGGTGGCGGTTGTAACCGCCGCACTCTCCGACGAGCCGCTGTCGACGTCCGCGCACGGCATCCGCATGATGGCCGACGCGCGCCTCTCCGACGTGCTCGAAGAAGAATACGACGCTATTATACTACCTGGCGGCGGCGAAGGCACGGAGAATCTTCTCAAATGTGCTCCGCTGCTTGCGCGTCTCGTGCGGCAGAAGGACGAAGGACGGCTCGTGTGCGCGATATGCGCCGCGCCCCTCGTGCTTGAGGCGGCGGGGGTGCTGGAAGACGAGTCCGTAACATGCTATCCTTCCTGCTCGCCGCGCATGGGGCGGCGCGTGGAGGACGTGCCGGTGATAGCCGATGGGCTCGTGGTCACCGGGCAGGGGCCTGGCAGCGCAACGCTCTTTGCGCTCGCCGTGCTGGCGCAGCTCATGGGGCCCAAGACTGCGCACCAGGTGGCCAACGGGATGCTTGCGGAGTTCGCCTGATGAAGCAGGTGCTGCCGATACTGCTCCTTCTGCTGCTCGCCGCCAGCGCGCTGGTGGGCGGGTTCATGCTCTGGCAGCGAAGGCCTGGGCGTACGGTTGTGTCGGTGAACGGGCGCCCGCTTTCCGCGCAGGAGCTTGCATGGCGCGGGGAAACTCTGTTCAACGACGCGAAGCGCGACGAGCACATTGTGGTGACGCCGGACCGAGAGGCCGAAGCGCGCGAATACTACAAGCGAGAGGCTGCTAAGGCGTGGGTCGTGAAGGAGATCATTCTCGCCGCCGCCGTCATGCGCGGAGTGGCCCTTTCGCCGGCGGACGAGAAGGAGGCCATCGCAGTCGCCGACCAGCGGCTCAAACGCGTGCGCGGCATAACGCTAGAACAGTATTTCGACGAAGGGCCTCTGCCGCGGGCACTCAAGGAGAGGCACTTTCGCGAGGGCGTGCTAGTGAACAAGTTCATCAAGACGGAGGTCACGGACAAGATCAAGGTGACGGGGAAGGACATAAAGTCGCGCACTGACGAGCTGACGCGGCGGAATCTTGTCGAGACGAAGCCCGGAGAGAAGCCGAAGTACAGGACGGATCACAAGTCCGTCATAAACCTCATCCGCTCAGAGCGCTATGCTCGCGGATTCCGTGAGCTGTTTCTGTCTCTGGCCAGAGGCGCGGCAGTTGTCTCGCAGGAGTATCCCGAACTGGAGAAGCTCGACGAGCTGGTGACCGCGAAGTCGCAGCACAAGACCGGGGGGGAGCGATGAACAGGCGCTACTGGATTTTGCGGGCGCTCCTGGCTCTGCTCGTGTTGTCTGGCGCCGCATTCTTGTTCATCAGATGGCGTGCCGCAGTGGCGCAGGCGCAGCGCATCGCCGACCGCGAGGCCGAATACCGCGGCATGGGCATCTATTCGCCCGGCTCAGCGGACTTCGTGCCGCTTCCGCCCGAGACCCCGCACCGCGCAGGCGCCGCGCTTCTGGGCGCGGCGCTTTTCGCTGACAAACGGCTCGTGAAGTCCTCGAAGCGCATCTGCGCGGCATGCCATCCGTTGTCAGGCGGGGGTGTGGACGGCAAGATACACGGTGGTCGACTCACGCGATCAACCCAGAATGCCGCCTTCGCCTCGTGCTACATGCATGACGGACGTCTGCGTGATCTCGGGAAAGCGGTCGAGCTGATGGTGTCGGACCCGGCGTTCGGCGCCTATTCCGTCACCGGGGCGGTGGTCCGGCTCATGCGCGACAATGCGCTCGCCGCCCGCTTCGCCGCGAACTACGAGACAGGGTTGGTGGCGTCCAACGTCGTCGACGCCATAGTACAGCACCTGCACGCGCGCGTCACGCCCTCCGGCGCGTTCGACCGCCATCTTTCCGGCGTCCCCGGCGCGCTCGGCGAAGAGGCGTTGCGAGGATTCGAGGTGTTCAAGGCGGCGGACTGTGCCAAATGCCACGGCGGACCCGCGCTTGGCGGACGCGTTGTGAGCGCCGGCAGGAAGGTGCCCGCGCTGCGTGGCCTCTCGAAGCGCAGGGTGTACCTTTCGGACGGCTCCGCCTCCGACCTCCCCACCGCACTCGTGCGGATGCCGACCGCCGACATCGCGGACGCCGATCGCGCCGCGCTCGTCGCGTTCCTTTCGGCGCTCTAGCGCGTCTTCGTCTCACGCCCTCGCGACCGTGGCGCACCACACGCGCGCGGCCCCCGCGGCGACAAGCGGGCGCGCGCACTCGGAAAGCGTGCCGCCTGTCGTCATCACGTCGTCCACCAGAAGTATGGTGCGGCCACGCACGAACTCCGGGCGGCGCACCGCGAAGGCGTTGCGGATGTTCTTCTCGCGCGCCTTCTTGTCGGGAAGACGCGTCTGGTGCTCCGTGTCGAACCGGCGGCGGAGCGAGGACGGATCGTAGTGCCGTGCGAGGCGCGCGGCGAGTGCCTTGGCCAGCACTGCGGACTGGTTGAATCCTCTTGCGATCCGGCGGAACGGATGCAGCGGAACCGGAACCACTGCGTCTATCGCGGAGTATTCCAGCTTGGCGCGGACAACCGCCTCCAGAAGGTCCACGAGGTCGTCGCACAGCCAGAGCGCGCCGCGGAACTTGAAGTCCTTCACCAGCCGCGCGGCGGGGGCGGCGTAACGTACGGCGGAGCGCGCGAACTCGAACGCCGGACGGAGCTTTTTGCATGAGTCGCAGATGAATTCATGCGGAGCCTCGGATGGTATGGGGCGCCCGCACGTGCGGCATGCGCCGCCACCCTCGAGCCAGGGAAGGCTTGCGTGGCAGCGGGAGCAGATGTGGCGGCCGGGGCGGTCCACGGGGCGGCCGCACTCGGGCACTGCGCATCGGCGCGGCCAGCAGAGGTCGGCCGCGCGCGCGAGCGCGGTGCGGAGAAGGACGGTCATCTCAAGCCGGGAATAGCGAAGGGGGGTATTCTCCGGCGGCCACGAGCTTCGCGATCTCCGAGACGACGAAGGGCTTGTCTTCGCGGTACGTCACTCCGAACCAGCGGGAGTCGGTGGGAAGGACGTCCACGGTGGCGCGGCCTTCGTGGATCAGCTCGTCCACCACGAAAGGTATGTACCATTCGCTCTTTGGCTTGTCGGCGTTCGCGGCGAGCCATGCGGGGAAACGCTCCTCGAGGGCATCGAATAGCGCCGGCGTGAATCCCCAGAGGTTCATCGAGACGCGCTCGCGGCCGGTGAGGACGACCGGCGCCGCCGGGTCTTCGCGGTTCTCCGCGCCGGATGGTGTGCGCACTAGCTTCGTCATCTCCGTGACGCCAGAGAGCGTGCCGCTGTCCGTCACCTGGCAGATGCCACGCGCGACGGAGCCGTTGTCCGAGAGCGTAAGGTCGAGGCGGTAGCCGACCATTGCGAAGTGGAGAAGGGCGTCCGCGGGGACGGGGCCCTTGAGGAAAGCACCGAGCTTCGCGAACGCGTCGCGGCCGTAGAAGTCGTCGGCATTGATGGCGGCGAAGGGCTCTCGCACCACGTTCCGCGCGGCACGTATGGCGTGGGCCGTGCCCCAGGGCTTTGCGCGCTCGGACGGCACAGTGTACGGTGGCGGCAGGTCGTTGATGTCCTGGAACGCGTACTCCACCGGCAGCAGGCCCTCGTACTTGGCGCCCACCTTCTCCTTGAAGACGTCCTCGAAGTCCTTGCGTATGATGAACACCACCTTGCCGAATCCGGCACGGTGTGCGTCGAACACCGAGTAGTCGAGAATCGCCTCTCCGGACGGCCCAACGGGGTCGACCTGCTTTAGCCCGCCGTACCGCGAGCCCATTCCCGCGGCGAGCACCACCAATGTCGGTTCCATGAACGTTCTCCTTGAAGAAAAACCCCCGCGCGGCGGGGGTTTCGCTGAATGGTTGCCTCATAAGGACTCGAACCTTAACAAGCAGATTCAGAATCTGCGGTGCTACCATTACACCATGAGGCAATGAGTGGTCGAAAACGCGAATATTATACTCTTCTTGTACCCGCCGCGCAAGGGGGGAGATTGCAAATTTTTCATCAGCGCGGACCGCCGTTTTATGGTATAATGCGGGGCATGGACAAAGCAGTCATTACCGTCGTGGGCAAAGATACCGTAGGCATCCTCGCTCGCGTGTGCACGTATCTCGCCGAGAACGGCGTGAACATCCTCGACATTTCCCAGACCGTGGTCCAGGACTTCTTCAACATGATGATGGTGGTGGACGTGGCCGCTAGCGCGCTTCCGTTCGCCGACCTCGGTGCCGGGCTTTCGCAGCTGGGTCAGGGGATGGGGCTGCAGATCCGCTGCCAGAAGGCAGACATATTCGAGAAAATGCACAGAATCTGACATCTAATCCGGACGGGCGCCATGATCAACATCAGCGAAGTGATCGAAACGAACAGGATGATCCAGGACGAGAACCTGGACGTCCGCACGATCACCATGGGCGTTTCGCTCCTGGACTGCGCCGATGCGGGCGTGGGCACCACGTGCGAGAAGATTCGCGCCAAGCTGCTGCGCCTTGCGGGGAACCTCGTGCGGACTGGCGAGGACATCTCTCGCGAGTTCGGCGTCCCGATCGTGAACAAGCGCATCTCCGTGACGCCCGTCTCGCTCGTGGGCGCCGCATGCTGCCGCGCGCCCGGCGACTATGTGCAGATAGCCCGCACGCTCGACCGCACCGCCGCCGAGCTGGGCGTGAACTTCCTTGGCGGATATTCCGCTGTGGTCTCGAAGGGTATGACGCCCGCCGATGAGCTTCTGATACGCTCCATTCCGGAGGCGCTCGCCGCCACGGAGCGCGTGTGCGCCAGCGTGAACGTCGGCTCCACCAAGACCGGCCTCGACATGGATGCCGTGCGCCTGATGGGCGAGATCGTGAAGGAGACGGCCGCGCGCACCGCAGACCGCGGCTCTTTGGGCTGCGCGAAGCTCGTCGTCCTCTGCAACGCGCCAGACGACAACCCGTTCATGGCCGGCGCCTTCCACGGTGTGACCGAGGGCGACGCCGTGGTGAACGTGGGCGTCTCCGGCCCGGGCGTCGTCAAATACGCCCTCGAGCACATACGCGGCGCGGACTTCGAGACTCTCTGCGAGACGATCAAGAAGACCGCGTTCAAGATCACGCGCGTGGGGCAGCTCGTCGCGCAGGAGGCGAGCCGGCGCCTAGGCGTGCCGTTCGGCATAATCGACCTGTCGCTCGCCCCCACGCCTGCCGTGGGCGACTCCGTCGCCGACATCCTCAAGGAGATCGGCCTCGAGCATCCCGGCGCGCCCGGCACCACCGCCGCCCTCGCGCTCCTCAACGACCAGGTGAAGAAGGGCGGCGTGATGGCCTCCTCCTACGTGGGCGGACTCTCCGGCGCGTTCATACCCGTCTCGGAGGACCAGGGCATGATCGACGCCGTTGCGGCCGGCGCGCTCACCATAGAGAAGCTGGAGGCCATGACGTGCGTTTGCTCCGTTGGCCTCGACATGATCGCCGTCCCCGGCGATACCTCCGCCGCCACCATCGCGGGCATAATCGCCGACGAAGCCGCCATCGGCATGGTCAACCAGAAGACGACTGCCGTGCGCATCATCCCGGCTGCCGGAAAGAATGTGGGCGACGAGGTGGAGTTCGGCGGGTTGCTCGGTCGTGCCCCGGTGATGCCCGTGAATCGGTTCGACTGCTCTCGTTTCATAGGCCGGCGCGGACGCATCCCCGCCCCCATTCACTCATTCAAGAACTAGCCACCAATTTTCCAATGCTCAAGAAACTTCTATTAGCCGTCTGCATCGCGTCTGCCACTGCGGCGAACGCGTGGGACTGGTTCGGCCTCATGCCGTACGACGAGGCCGACACCAACCGCCCGCCTCGTCTTCATCGTCTGCTCGAAAAGGCGAACGACCTCATCGAACAGGCCGAGGACGAGGCCATGAACGGCGAAGGGGACAAGGCCATCTCCCTCTATCGCGAGGCGCTTGGCGAACTGGATCGAGTGGAGCGTGAGAACCCCGAGCGCGCGGAGAAGCCGGAGTTCGCGCCGCTAAGGAACAAGAAGGCGACGTGCACGGCGGCGATTGAGACCATACGATTCGCGCAGGTGAACGAGAATCAGCGTGCCGTGACGGTCTCGGATTCGGCTGCACTCCGCAAGAAATACAATAAGAAACATAAAAAAGGCGACGCTTCCGATGAAGCCGAAAAGACGAAGTCGGAGAAGTCCGGCGATTCTGATGCCGTTGGCCTTGCGGAGAACGAGGCCAATGGCAAGGACGGCGAGGAGAAGGAGTGGAAGGTGCGTTTGAAGAAGGCATACGACTCCGTGAAGGCCGGTGACTACGACGCGGCGGACGCGCTGCTCGTGAAACTCCTTGAGGAGCGTCCTACGGACCTCGAGGCGCTTCTCCTACGTGCGGCCGCGCAGTGCGGCACCGGCAACGTCCACGCCGCGCGTCTCACCCTCGAGAAGGCCAACAGGTCTCATCCCAGGTCGTATGTCCCCTATTACAACCTTGCATACATTGTCCTCGATCTCGGCGAGGGCGAGGAGGCGGCTGGTGAATACTACAACCTTGGGCGCATCATGGGCGGACCGAAGGATCCGCGCCTTGAATCGCGTCTGGGAGAGTTCGCCCCCAAGGAGAAGTCCAGGAAAGGCGACGGCGGCGAGAAGGAGGCGGCGAAATGAGCTTTGCGGTGAAATCGGCGCTTTTTCTTGCTGTCGCGTGCTGCGCTGCGCTGCACGGCGAACCGGAGGCCGCCGGCGCCCAGAATCCCGCGTTCACTTCGGAGGCCCCTGCCGTCGAGATACTCGCGGCGTGCCGCAGGATGCTGCCCGAACGTCCAGTCACGCTGAAGGGCGCGATAATAATGCGCTCGCGAAAGGGCATCCCGCAGGGCGAATACGGATACACGCTCACGGCGGACCGCACCAGGACTCCAGCCGTTGTGGATGTGGAGTTCACGCCGCGTGGTGAGACGAACGTGATAGAGCGCGCGCAGGTACGCCGACCGGGCCCCGTGCCGGAGGGGCGCATACTCAAGACAGACGTCACATGGCTCGATCTCACGCTCGACTTCCTCTGGTGGCCCAAGGCGGAGTTCGAGGCGGAGCGCGAGGGCGAGTCCGTCCATGGCCAGAGGTGCTCCGTGATTCTCGTGCGGCCGGAGAGCCCCGAGGGCGGCGTCTCCGCCGTGCGGCTCTGGGTCGACCGCAAGACCGGCTGTCTGATGCAGGCCGAGCAGCTGAACGAGAGGATGAAGCCTGTCCGCCGCCTCTGGGGGACGCGCGTCAAGAAGTTCGGCGAGCGCTGGATGGCGAACGTCATAGAAGTCGAGACGATCGGCTCGGGCCATCGAACGAAGATAACCGTGGAGTCGATAGACGGGGAATGAACTGATTTCTCAACAACAACAAAGGAAAAAAACAATGAAAAAACCAGTGAAGATCATCCTGTGGATTCTTGCCGTGCTTGTCGGCGGCGGCCTGATACTGCTGCTCAGCTCGCCGCTCTGGCTGGGTCCGCTCTCCGCGGCTCTCGCCAACAGCATCGCGCCAAAGATCACCGGCACGCCGTTCAAGGTGGCCAAGATCCACATCAACCCGTACACGGGCAGTCTGCGAGTGGAGGACTTCCACCTGGGCAACCCCGAGGGGTATGATGCCGAGGACGCCGTGAGCGTCTCCAAGCTGAGCGTCGACATCAAGCTGTTGGCGCTTCTTGGCAACAAGTTGCATGTGAAGAATGTCGACATCATCGACCCGTATGCCAGCTACATCGGCAACAACGGCACCAACAACATCGACGCCATTCTTGCCAACGTGAAGAAGAACCTCAACCTCAAGGATGAGGAGGACGAGGAAGAGGATGAAGAAGCGGACAAGAAGCAGATGAAAGTGGTCATCGACCGCTTCCATGTGGAGGGTGTGAAGTTCAAGATGGGCATCATGCCCACGCTTCCGATCCCGTTCCCGGTCACGCTGCACGACCTCGGCACGAAGGATCCTGAGGGCAAGGAGACCGACGGCGTCACCATGAAGGACATGGGTACCGAGCTCTCATCCCAGCTTTCCAGCGCGTTCTCCAAGGCGGGCAGTGGCATTACGGGCCTCTTCAAGAGCGACGCCGCAGCTGCCGCCGGCGACGCCGTCAAGAATCTCGGTTCCGGCGCGGTCGATGCTGTGAAGAGCCTAGGTTCAGGCGCGGCTGATGCTCTAAAGAGCATCGGCGGCAGCGATGCCGCCAAGAGTGCCGGAGAAGGTGCGTCCAAGGCCGCCGATGCGGCCACAGACGCCGCCAAGAGCGTGGGCGCAGGTGCCGCAAATGCCGCAGGCAAGGCCGCCGATGTCGCCACAGACGCAGCCAAGAGCGTGGGCGAAGGCGCCAAGAATCTTCTCAAGGGCGCAGGCAGCCTTTTCGGCGGCGGAGACAAGAAGTAGTCGTTAGCCGCTAGTGGCAGGTGCCGCAGCCAACTTATAGATCAATGTCGGGCAAAGTCCATCTTGTGGGCATTGGAGGCGTGGGCATGAGCGCCCTCGCCCAGGGCTACATCGACGCTGGATGGGAAGTGTCCGGATCCGACCGCGCGTTCGCCTCGACGGGACCTCGGCCCTGTTCGCTCTCCGCTCTCGCCGCGCAGGGCGTTGCGCTTGCGGCCGACGATGGTTCGCTTGTCGTTCCAGGCCTTGACCGCGTGGTTGTATCCACTGCAATCGAGGCGGGCAACGCCGATCTCGTCCGGGCCAAGGAGCTTGGCGTAGCCGTGGTGCACCGTGCCGCGGCCCTCGCCGCGCTCCTTGCGCCGCGAAAGTTGCTCGCTGTTGCAGGCACTTGCGGCAAGTCGACCGTCACGGCCATTCTGGGACATCTGCTCGCAGAGTGCGGGTTCGAACCGGTGGTCGTGAACGGTGCGCCAATTGTGGGATGGGATGCTGGCGGGCGGCGAGTGGGCTCCACACGCGCAGGCGGCGGCGAGTGGGCTGTGGCCGAGGTCGATGAGAGCGACAAGTCGCTAACAGCCTTCTCTCCGTACGCCGCGATAGTCACGAACGCCTCGGCAGACCACTACTCGAAGGAGGAGATGGACGAGGTGTTCGACGCGTTCACGGCTGGCATCCCCGGCCCCGTCGTCGACGGCCGGCACGAGGCCATCGTGCCATCCGACCTCGCCCGCGCGATCCCTCTCCCCGGCGAGCACAACGCCGTGAACGCCGAGTGCGCGCTGCGCCTCGCGCGAGCGTTGGGGGCGGACGAGGCCGCGCTGGTGGCGGGGATCCGCACATTCCCCGGCGTGGAGCGCCGCCTGCAGAAAGTGGGCGTTTTGTTCGCTGGCGGAAGTGATGTCCCGTGCGACGGCGGAAACGCCGTCACAATCTACGACGACTACGCCCACAACCCCGAGAAACTGGCCGCCATGTGGCGTACGCTCGCCGCCGCCTATCCCAAAGGCGTGGCCGTGGTGTGGCGCCCGCATGGGTATGGCCCGCTCCGCAAGATGATGGATCCGCTTGCCGAGATGTTCCGCGAGATGAAGCGCTCGCAGGATGCGCTCTTTCTGCTGCCGGTTTACGACGCCGGCGGCACCGCGGACCGTTCCGTCAACTCGGATGCCCTGGCGGCGCTCGTTCCGGGCGCGGAGCTGGTGGAAGATATTCAAGCCGCGGAGATGGTCCTCCGCCGTCGCGCCGCTGTGTTCGGCGCGATCGTAACCGCAGGCGCCCGCGATCCGGGGCTTCCCGTCCTCGCGCGTCGTCTCGCGGGAGTCAAGTGAAAGTGAAAAACAAAGAAAAAACGAAAGGAAAAAAGAAAATGAAGATGAAGTTGATCATGGTGCTGGCCTCCGCGCTCATTCTCGCGCCGGTGGTGGTCTCCTATGCCGCAGAGGCCGATTCGGCCGAGAAGGCGAAGCCCAAGAAGAAGATGGCCAAGAAGCCGTTTTACACCAAGTTTTCCGAGGCCATGAAGGTCGCCGAAGTAAACGAGGAGCCGGTGCTTGTGCTGATGTGCTTTGACCAGGACAAGCGTGGTGTGGCGCTCGAGAAGGAGCTCTTCAAGTGGCCGCAGTTCGCAAAGGACTATGCAAAAAGCAATCTCGTGTTGCTCAAGATGAAGCTCAAGGCCACCAAGGACGGCAAGAAAGTGGATCTGAAGGCCTCCTTCAAAACCGAGGACGAGAAGCGTTTCCTTGAGAACCACGGCATTAACGAGAAGGCCGCCGCACAGGCCAAGCAGAAGGGCGACACGATCACTGCCGTCGACGCGAGCAATTATCCGGCGATCGTCTGTGTGAAGGGCAATGCCGAGAACCAGGATCTTCTCTTCCGCATGGACGCCTACGACAAGGACGGTGGTCCCGGCGTATGGCTCGCCTCGCTTGATGCGCTTCTGCGCACGAAGGAGGTGGAACCCACCGTCTCCAAGGACGTCCAGAAGATTCTGGACGACCCCACCGCCTTCGCGGGCGGCAAGAAGAAGCGCTGATCCATGCATCCGCCGACGGTCTATCCCAAATGCCGCCTTGTGGCGGGCTCGCAGGCGTCGCTCGACGCGGCGCTTGCGCGCTTCAACGCGCAGCCGGTGGACGACTTCCGCCCCGCGGATTCGTCCGCCTGGCCCGTCCGCCGCACGACGCTCGCCGCCGAGGCGTCGGTCCAGGGCGTCGGCACGTTTCGCGGACGCGAGAAGCGAACGATAACGTTCGCCCCGTCCAAGCGGCCCGGATGGTGGATACGCCGCACCGACCAGCCCGAGCAGCTGGACACGGCTGTGGACATCGCGAACCTCTGGACCTCCGCCCGCAACCTCGTCCTGCGCAGCGGCTCGCCGCACAACTACCTCCGCATGGTCGAGCACATTATCGCGCTCAAGGGCGGGCTTGGGCTTGACGACGTGGTCCTAAAGACGAACTCGGGCGATCCGCCGCTCTTCGACGATTCGTCACTTCCCCTCGTCAATGCTGTGCGCGAGGCCGGCATTGTCGAGACACCCTCGGCCGCCACGTACATCACAGTGAAGGAGCCCCTCGCGTTCGGTGGTCCGCGCGGTGACTTCCTCCTGTTTCTGCCAGACGACGGTTCACGCCGCCTCCGCCTCGACGTGGCAATCAACTGGCGCACCATCATCGGCGACCAGCGAGTGATATTCGACGTCACCCCCGACACCTTCGCCTACGGCTCCTACGCCCGCACGAACGCCACCCACCGCCAGTACCAGCTCGCGTGGGCGTTCGGCTGGCTTTTCGCCGACACCCGCCATCTCGGCTACAACAAGAACAACATCCTCATCCACGGCCGCAAGCGCTGGTACGGCGAGCCGCGTTTCCCCCTTGATGGCACCGACAAGTTCCTCGAGCCGGTCTGGCACCGCGCCACCCTCGACCTCCTCGCCGCCCTCTCCCTCACCGGTCCCGACCGTTTCGTCGGAACCGTCGTTTCCTATCGCGCCGGCCACACGCAGGACTGCGACGCCATGCGCGCTCTTTACAGAAATGATCTATTAGTGAATTGCTGACTATGAAACCAGAGAAAATCACAATGCAGAACGGGCAACTTGTCGTGCCCGACTTTCCGATAATACCTTTCATCGAAGGCGACGGCACGGGACCTGACATCACGCGCGCCGCACATGTGGTGTGGAACGCGGCCGTCAAGGCCGCATACGGCGACGCGCGGAAGATCGAATGGAAGGAGGTCTACGCCGGCGAGAAGGCGAACGTCGTCTTCGGCCCGAACACATGGCTTCCGCAGGAGACGCTGGACGCCTGCCGCGAATATCTCGTCTCGATCAAGGGGCCGCTCACCACGCCAGTCGGCGGCGGCATCCGCTCGATCAACGTGGCGATGCGCCAGCAGCTCGACCTCTACGTGTGCCTTCGCCCCGTGCGCTGGTTCAAGGGCGTGCCTTCCCCCGTCAAGCGTCCCGAACTCACCGACATGGTGATCTTCCGCGAGAACACCGAGGACATCTACGCCGGCATCGAATGGATGGACGGCACTCCCGAGGTGGAGAAGGTCAAGAAATTCCTGCTCGAGGAGATGGGCGTGAAGAAGATCCGCTTCCCCGAGACGGCCTCCATCGGCATCAAGCCCGTCTCGCGCGAGGGCACCGAACGCCTCGTCAAGGCCGCGCTCGACTACGCCGTTGCAAACGACCGCTCGTCCGTCACGCTCGTCCACAAGGGAAACATCCAGAAGTTCACCGAAGGCGCCTTCCGCGACTGGGGCTACGCCCTTGCGAAGCGCGACTACGGCGCGACTCTTGTCGGCGACGGCCCGTGGTGCGAGTTCAAGAACCCAAGGACAGGCCGCATGATCACGGTGAAGGATTGCATCTGCGACGCATTCCTGCAGCAGATCCTCACACGTCCGGCCGAATATGACGTGATTGCCACACTGAACCTCAACGGCGACTACGTCTCCGATGCGCTCGCCGCCACGGTGGGCGGCATCGGCATCGCCCCCGGCGCGAACATCAACTACCAGACCGGCGTCGCGGTGTTCGAGGCCACGCACGGCACCGCTCCGAAGTACGCCAACCTCGACAAGGTGAACCCGGGCTCCCTCATCCTCTCCGGCGAGATGATGCTCCGCTACATGGGTTGGACCGAGGCCGCCGACAAGATCATAGCCGCCATGGACAAGGTGATCGCCGCCAAGACGGTCACCTACGACTTCGCCCGCCAGATGGAGGGCGCGACCGAGGTGAAGTGTTCGGAATTCGGCGCCGCGCTCGCCGCCGCCATGTGATCTGCCGGCGAGAGCCTGATTTCCAGGCTGCTGCGAGTATGAAGAATCTCATCGCGATCATTGCGACACTTGCCGTCACTCTGGCGGCATTCGCCGAATTCGGCTCCAACGCCGCGAAGGTGTTGGAAAAGCAGAAGGCCTTCCGCGTGGACGGCGTCGACGACAAGGCCATGGGCGTTGCGCTTGACGGCAAGACGCTTTATTGCATCGCGGGACGTTCGCTGTACGCCCTTGACGTCGTCGATTCCCTGGCGCCGAAGGTCATAGGGCGCTTGGACGGCATGGACAACCGCCGCCAGGTCGCGGTCGCGGACGGCTTTGCGTACGTCGTTTCGCGCGAAACGGGGCTCCGGATCGTCGATGTGCGCGATCCGCGGAAGATGCGTCTTCGTTCGCGCTACGATTCCGTTGAGTTCGCGACGGGCCTTGACGTCGTCGGCAAGACGGTCTTTCTCTCCGAGAGGATCAACGGCGTCGAGGCCGTAGACGTCTCCGACCCCGACCACCCGCGGCATCTCTGCATCCGCAAGACGGGCGAGTCGCAGTCGAATCGCTATAGAAACGGCTACCTGTACTCCGGAGAATGGGGCGGCGGACTCGTCACCGTCTTCGACGCGCATGACATGCGCGCGTTCCGCGCGATCGGCACGCTTGACCTCGGCGGCTTCGGGGACGGACTTGAAATCGACGGACGCTATCTTTACTGTTCTACAGGACACGATGCGCGCCACCACCGCGCGACCCAGCTGCGGGCAGAGCATAGGGAGCGCAAAATAGACGATCTCGCCGATCCAACTAAGAACAGCGAGGAACTGGTCGGAGCCGGGCGCGGGCTCGACATCTTCGACCTCGCAGATCCGGCGAAACCCCGGCATGTCTCCCGCGTAGATTTCCCGGTCTTCAAACCGCGAAATGAAGACTATTGGACCGTGCGCGTGGCCGACGGCCTGGCCTTTTGCTGCGACAGCCACAACGGACTTTTCGTTGTTGACGTGCGCGATCCGGTGCGTCCGAAGGTCGTCGACCGCTTCTGCGTTCCGGAACCAGGCAAGGACTGGCCGTCAGGCGCAATCAGTTCCGTTGCCGTCGGTGAAGGCTGTATTTACGTGACAAGCCGTCCGGGCGGACTTTGGGTCGTCCCGGTCGCCGGCGTCAAACCGCCGATCCGTGACAAGGGAACGCCGCCGGCGAACGCAGCCTCGGCCGATGTGTATCCTACGGACAAGGGCAAGTTCCATGTATATCGTCCGGCTACGGCGGGACAGGCCCGCACGGCCTGTGTGCGCGGCGACGTGGTCTATGTGGCCTTTGGCGACGCGGGGCTTCACGTCGTAAGGATAAAGCCCGAAGGCGGGTTTGAGAAGCTGGGGGAGTTGCCGGGTGGCAGGCGAGTCACGGACTGCTGTTTTGTCGGTGATCGGCTGATGACGGCTGAAGGCCTCGCCGGATGGGCCGTCTATGCGATGGACGGCCCGACCGGGTTCCGCGAAGTGGCGCGTAGGCCGACGACGCGGGACGCGACCGTCGCATTCTGGTGCTGGCCTGCCGGAACGAAATATGCCGTGCTCTCGGCGCGTAACAGTCCGTATTGCGTGCTGGGGCTCGATGATTTCACGCGTTTTCATCCTTTATGCAAAATTAGTGTGAATTGCCAGTGGGACAAGTATCTTCCTGATGCCCTTGTCGGGAATCGGCTTACGATGTTGAATCCGTATTCGGGACTAGTCTGGTGTGATTTCTCGGGGCCGACGCCAAAGGAGGGTGCTCGAGAAAGCCGCGGGGTGCAGCCGACGGGTTCCCAGATCAACGGCATCTGCGTGTTCGGTGATCGCTATCTCTACACCGTGGACGACAGTTATCAGTTCGTATCGCCGGATGGGTCCAAGACGGAATTGCGCCCCTTGCCGCCGATCCCGGAGTTCAAGAAGACGAAGAAACCGCGTTTCGCCGGCATCCCGCGTTCTGACGGCCGTCTGGTGGCGCTTACGAACCGCAGCGGCGCACGCTATGCCGTCTATGACTTCGCCGATCCGCAGAATCCGAAGCTCCTTGACGCGGGAGAGCTTTCGGGACGTCCCGACCTGGCGGCGTTTTGGAAGGGACATGTCATCATTCCGGCGGGCCACCAGGGTTTGCTTCTCTCCGTATATGGTACGCCAAGCAAAGCTCGGGCAGAGTGAATGCATTGATGCCCCGCCACGTTCGGAATTGTGGTATAATGTCCGGCATGGAGAAGATGGCGATAGACTGCTAGTCCAGTCGATGTAGACACTTTATTGAAAAGGAGAATCAAATGAACGTCGTATGTCCACAGTGTGGCAAGTCAATATTCGTGATGAGTTCCCTCGCCGGGAAGAAGGTGAAATGCCAGTGCGGCGCGGTTGTCCCCGTGCCGGCCGCCGCGGCCGCCCCTGCGGGCAAGCCCATGTTCAAGCCCGGCTCTCTGAAACTGCCGCCCAAACCGCAGCTCAAGCCCGGTCTGAAACTTGCTTCGGGCGTGACGCCGGCCGTCCCTGCCTCCGCTCCCGCGCCGACTCCCGCGCCTGTACCGGAGCCTGTGCCTGCTCCTGCACCTGCACCAGAGCCAACGCCTGCGCCTGCCCCTGCGCCGGAGCCAGTGCCTGCTCCTGCCCCTGCACCAGAGCCGACGCTAGAGCCAGCACCGGCTCCCGCAACTGCGCCCGAGCTGGCACCTGTTCTGGAGCCCGTACCTGCGCCTGCTTCTGAGCAAGCGTCAGCTCCTATCCCCGAACCTGCTCCCGTGCCAACACCTGTACCGGAGCCCGTTCCCGCTCCTGCTCCCGCGCCTGCCCCAGTCCCCGCTCCCGCTTCAGCTGCCGCTCCTGCTCCGGTCGCCGATCTCGCTACGCGTCTCAACAAGTTGAAGACGCTTTTCGAGATGGGTGCTATAACTGCGGAGGAGCATGCGGCTCAGCGCGCGCGCATCCTCGCGGAGATCTAGCCGCGCCTGCGAGGCCCAGATGCACATTGCGCGCATACATCTCGTTGCTTTGTCGCTGGCTTGCATGGCGGGCGCGTCTTTCGCGTTGCCCATCGGCGGCCTTTTTGCCTCGCCCAATCGCCACGCGCGTACCGAATGGCCCGTGCCGCAGTGTCCGGCGGTCGATTCCGCCGCCGCGATCGCCGCCGCCGCGAAGATTACGGCCTCGTGTTATCCCGACGCCGACTCCGTCGTGGTGGCGAACCGCGTCCACACGCGCTACGAGCCGGACGGCAGCGACGTGACCTGGGAAGACCAATGGGTCAAGATCCTCACCGAAAAGGGCCGCCGCTCCAACGCGTCCGTCTCGCTGTTGTTCAACGAACGCTACGGAGACGCGGACATCCTTCGCGTCGAGATCGTCGGCACGAACGGCGTCGTGCGCAAGGTCGATTTCGAGCGCACGCTCAAGACGGCCACCGACAATTCGTCCATGTCGGCCAACATCGTCGACCCCAAGGACAAGAAGACGACGTGCGCGGTACCGGGCATCGCCGTCGGCGAAATGCGCCACGTCGTGACGCGCCGGCGCATGCACAGGACTCCCATGAAGGGCGCCTGGGCGGACGTCTTGCTGCTTGAGCGCACGTCTCCGATCGTCTCCACCGTGGTGTCCGTGGATCAGCCGCCATCCCGTCCGCTCGTTCGAGCAGTGGTGCGCAATCCCTCCGGCAAGACGCTCACGCGTTCCGCGGACACTCCGCTCGCCGATGGTTACACGCGTCTCGAATGGGTCGCGCGCGACGTTCCGCAGGTGTTCCCGGAGCCTGACATGCCCCCGCTCTCCTGCTGCGCCCAGACACTCCGCCTCTCCACGATCCCCGACTGGACCACCGTCTCGCGCTGGTATTGGTCGATATGCGCGCCCCATCTCGCGAAGACCACCCCCGCCATGACTAACTGCGTCATGTCGCTCGTCAAGGGCTGCCAGGACGACTCAGCGAAGATGCGCGCCGTCTTCAAGTTCGTCTCGCAGGAGATACGCTACATGGGCCTCACATTCGAGGACGACTCTCCGGGATACGAGCCGCACGACGTGGATGTGACCTTCGACAACCGCTACGGCGTGTGCCGCGACAAGGCCGCTCTTCTGGCGGCGCTTCTGCGCATCGCGGGCATCCCCGCCTATCCCGTCCTCATCCACGCCGGCGCGAAGATGGATCCGGAAGTGCCCACATTCTTCTTCAACCACGCCATCGTCGCCGTAGAGAGGAAGGGTGGCGGCTACGACCTCATGGACCCCACCGACGAATCCACGCGCGACCTCTTCCCGTCCTACCTCTCCAACAAATCGTATCTCGTGGCCCGCCGGGAAGGCGAGACTCTGCTGACCTCGCCCGTCCCTCCGGTCGCCGACAACCGTATCTCGGTGGCCGCAAAGGCGTCGCTTTCGCCCGACGGCGACATCCTGTACAGCGCAGATGTCCGCTACTTGGGCATCAACGACAACGTCTACCGCCGTTCGTTCCTCAAGCGCAAGCCGGTGGAACGCCGCCTCCAGCTCGAAGGTGTCCTCAAGCGGATGTCGGCCGGTGCGGAGCTGCTTTCTTTCGACATCGAACCGGCAGACCTCCGCGACACGGAGAAGCCTCTCGTCGTGCAGCTCACGGCGAAGCTGCCCGCGCGCGTCTTGAAGTGCGACACCCGCGACGAACTGCATCTTCCGCTCCTCACGCGGACGCACAACCTCGCCGACATGATTCTCTCCGGCTCAACGGCGCTTGAGATCCGCCGCTTCCCTCTTGCGCTACCCACCACCTGCGGCGCGGACGAGTCGCTTGTCCTCTCCCTCGGAGACGCCCTCGGAGAGCCGGTTTCGTCGCTGTCCCCTGTATCCGTCACGAACGTGCCCGGGTATTCGTTCTCGCTCGACGTCAACCGCGATGGCCGCACGCTGCGCGTCCATCGCCGCCTAGACGTCTCGGCCGTGGAGTTCGACGTGCCCGCCTACGACGATCTGCGAAACGCCCGCAAGGAAGTGGAGACCGTCGAGCGCGCGAATCCGGCTTTTGCGAAGGACGCCAACGCGAACGCGAACACCCGCGCGATCCTGAGCCGCACCGTAAAGCACTTCGTTTCGCCGAAGCACTGGGTGTCCACAAACACCATCGAGAAGGAGATATTGACGTATCGCGGCAAGCAGACGTCCGCCGAGCTGAAGTTCTCCTACGCGCCGTGCACAAGGTCGCTGGAGCTTCTTTACGCCACGGTGTCCAACAAGAACGGCAAGGTCTTCAAGGTCACGCCCAAGGAGATAAACGAGGTGGACTGCAGCTGGGCCGCGTCCGCCCCGCGCTATCCCGCCTCCAAGCAGCTTGTGGTGAATCTGCCGGGGGTCGAGATAGGCAGCGTGCTGCGCTACGCGCTGGCCGTGGCCGTGACGAACTCCCCCGTCGCATACAACGCCGAGAACGTGTTCGACGGCGTCCAGCCGATAGACTGCGTGGAGGTTGAGCTGCACGTCCCAGAAGGCATGCCGTTCAAGTGGCGGGAGACGGACGGTTCTCCCGGATCGTCGTTCTCAAGCCGGCACTCCGGCACGGTCCATGTCTGGCGTTCCGTGAACCCCAGGCGCATACCGGATGAGCCGTCGCTTCCAAGCTCCGAGCTCTGGCGGCGCACGTTGTTCTCGTCAGCCGCCGAATGGGATTCCTACGGAGAAGAGCTTTCCGCCGCACTCTCCGCCGCGCGCGCCGCGGGCTCCTCCTCCGCGCGCCGCGCCGCGCAGGAGTGCGCCGCCGCCGCCGCGACGCCGTCCGCCAAGATCGCCGCCGTGCGCTCGTATCTCTCCCGCCATGTGCGCGTCTCCGGCCCCGGGCTCTTCGATCTTCCGTTCGACCGCGCCTTCTCAGCGCCCGACCGCGCCCTCGCCGACGGCTACGCCTCCTCCGCCGACTACATGAACCTCCTTTTCACGATGCTCGAGGCCGTCGGCTTCGACTGTTCATTCGTGCTTGCCGACAACGCCCCGCGCTGCGACGCCCGCCGGCTGGCCATCCGCCGCGAGATTCCATTCCCCGAATGGTTCGATTCGCTCGTCGTGCGCGCCGAGATCCGCGACGGCGGATTCCCCGGCGTCTTCGGATTCCTCTCCTTCGGCGGTGAGAAGCAGGTGTTCCACGTGGGCCGCGAGAACGAATACACGCCGCCCGAGGCGTCCTCCCACGCCGACGAACACTTCTTCGATCCGTCCAAGATCGCCTTCGGCTGCATTCCGCCGTTCGCCTCAGAGTGGGAAAGCCTTGGCGACAACCGCTGTCTGATGACAATACGCGAGAACGGCGGCGTGGACTTCGACGTGACGAATCTCCTCTACGGCGCCGGAGTGGGGGGCTTCCGCAAGCGCTTCGCGGAGATGCTGCCGGAGATGCGCACACGCTTCTACCAGCAGCTCGTCGGCTCCATCGCCCAGAACGCCACCGCCACGAAGGAGCTGGTCACGGACACCGATTCGTATCCCGCCGAGACTTCCTTCTCCGCCTATGTCGAGAACTTCGCGGTGGTCCAGGACGACGCCATGACGGTCGTGCTCCCAGACTTCACCTCCGCACCCTTCGGCGTCTCCGGCTCAACGCGCACCACGCCTTTCTCCATCGGCGGCAAGACGCCCGAGATCGACTCCTACGAGGTGGTGTTCCCCAGGGGATGGCGACGCGTGGAGCGCCTGCCGGACTCCTTCCGCTTCTCGGATCCGTCGGGGCGCGAGACGGACTGGGAGCTTGTGCAGGAATCGTCCGCCCGCGTGGCGGAGGACGGCCTTCTGCACGTGACGGTGCGCCGCCATGCGCGCCGCGCGCGTGCGCTCCTTTTCGCCGCCGACTATTTCCCGATGTTCCGCGAATGGAACCGCCGCGCGGCGTCTCCCGCCGCCCGCACGATAGTCGTCCGGCACGATGCAGGAGGCAGATGATGTTCACGGGGCTTGTACAGCGGACAGGCAGGATAAAACGCGTCTCGTACGGCAAGGCGCGGGTGTTGGAGGTGGAGGTCGCGTCCCCCTGGCTCCCCGAGCTGTCGGACGGCGAGTCCGTCGCCGTGGACGGCGTCTGCCTAACCGTGGCACGCCATGACGCGACGCGCTTCACGGCGGATGTTTTGGAGGAGACCGCCCGCCGCTCTACCCTAGGCTCGGCCGCGCCCGGCGCGGTCGTGAATCTTGAACGCGCCCTCCGCGCAGGAGACCGCTTCGGCGGACACGTCGTTCAGGGACATGTGGACGGCACCGGAACGCTCGTGTCGCGGACTTCGTGCGGACGCGACTTCCGCCTCAAGTTCAGCTGTCCCCGCGCCGTGGCCGCCGCCACTGTGCTCAAGGGCTCCATCGCCGTGAACGGCGTCTCCCTCACCGTCACCGGTCTCGGCGACGACTGGCTCTCCGTCGATGTGATCCCCACCACGGCGGCGGAGACGAACCTCGGCGCGCTCCGTCCCGGCTCCTCGGTGAATCTGGAGTCGGACGTCCTGGGCAAATACGCTCTGCGCCGCGCGGAGGCCGCCGCCCCCGTGTCCACATCCGGCGGCCTCACCATGGAGAAACTTGCCGAGAACGGCTTCATCTGATTCGTCATGAAGACTGTCGTCGCTTCCATCTTGCTCCTGCTCTGCGCCGCCGGCGCTGCGTGTCTGCAGTCGCCGGGCCTCGCGTCTGCAGATTCGCATTCGTCCAACCGTTCCGCTTCAACCGTCAAGACCGGGCTTCTCGCTTCGCCGCAGGCCGATCTCGTGGTCGCCCTGCTTGGCGGCTTCCGTAGCATAGCCGCGGAGGTCGTTTGGTTCCGGGCCGACCGTCTACAGGATTCCGGCCGATACGCCGAGCTCGCGCAGCTCGCCGCATGGCTAACATTCCTAGAGCCGCACACTCCGGAGGTATGGGCCTACGCCGCTTGGAATCTCTCCTACAACATCTCCGTGATGATGCCCGAGCCTGACGATCGCTGGCGCTGGGTGGAGGCCGGCCTCAAGCTTCTGCGCGACGACGGACTGCGCCTCAACCCCCGCGACCCGGTTCTCCACCGCGAAGTCGCCTGGCTCTTCCTTGCGAAGATCGGCGGCAACCTCGACGACGCATCCCCGCGCTACCGTGAGCTGTGGAAGGGGAAGGTGGAGGCCGCGCGTGTCTCGGGTGACTGGTCTTCCCTAAGAATGGACCCCGAGCGCATGGCTGCCATCGACGCCGACTACGGCAATCAGGACTGGACCAATCCCCTCGCGAGCGCGCTCTACTGGTCCAAAGGCGGCCTTGACGCCGCCTCCGCCCCCACCGTCCGCCGAGAACTCCGCCATCTCGTCGTACAGACTCTGATGCTGGAGGCGGTGGCCGACCCCAAGATGGCCCCCCGCGCACTCGCGGAGATGCGCTCAGCCCATGCGGAAGCCCCGTCCCGTGCCCTTGAGGAGATGATTGACCATTTCAAGGCAAAGTTCGGCCTGTGAAGAGGACTTAAATTTTTTCGCATTTTGGTATTGCCAAATGTCCCAAATTAGATTATCCTTATTGTCTGTGAAAGCCCGCGGTGTCTCGTGGGCTCTTCGCAAGTGTATTTAAAGCAAGGAAACAGAAAAGATGAACAAGGTTCTGCACGCGCTCGTCTACTTGATACTCGCCGTCTCCGGCGTGGCGTTGTTCTTTGAGATGAACCTCTTCGACAAGAAGGCGCTTCTCGCAGATCGCAATCGCCAGCTGGAGGACTATCTGGTGAAGATCTCGCATACGCTTGAGAAGACCGACGCCGCCAAGCCCGCCACTCTCCCAGAGGCCAAGAAGGACATTTCCCCTGTTGAGGCCAAGGAGGTTGAAGTGCCCGAGACGGAGAACCTGCTGGAGGACTATCCTGTACAGCTCGAAGAGGCCAACCTCGACACTCTCAAGTGGGACGACAAGGAGCGCATCCAGATGCGCCAGCTCTACAAGCTCGACGGCGAAGGAAAGAAAATCCCCGATCCGGCCAACCCCGGCGACTTCGTGAAGAAGGGTCCAGGCACCGCCACCGAACTGCTAGACACTCTCTTCGACCGTGCCAAGGCACAGCAGGCCAAGCTCAACCTCACCCGTGCAGAGCTCGCCTCGTCCCGCGCCAAGCTTGAGACTCTCGCGGCCGACTACAACAAGCTCAAGCCCCCGGCCCGTGCCGATAAGATCCTCATCGAGGAGCTGAAGGCCAAGATCGCCCAGCTTGAGAGCGACAAGGCCAATCTCGAAGACCAGATCAAGAAGCTCAAGGGCCAGATTGAAGACCTCAACGCCGAAGTCACCTCCCTCAAGGACGAGGTCACACAGGCCAAGGAAGAGACGGAGTCCGTCAAGGAAGACCTCGAGAAGTCCAAGAAGCTCGTCGACCAGCTCAAGAAGCTCCTCTCGCAGCGTCCTGCGACCACCACCGCCAGCAGCGCGGGCGTGACAGCCCTTACCGCCGGCAATAAGGGCAAGATCGTCGAGGCCAACAACAACTACATGTTCGCCATCGTCGAGTTCGACGACGAGGCCATCAAGGAGCTCCTCGGCCCCGAGCGTCAGAACGCCCTGCCGCTCCTTGAGCTCGGCATCCGCCGCAAGGACGCGACCGGCGATGTGTATGTGGGTCGTATCCGCCTCCGTCAGGCCGTGGCCGGCAAGAATTTCGTCGTCGCCGACATCCTCGGCGACTGGCAGCAGTCTCCAATCAAGCCCGGCGATGTCGTGTTCACGGAATAAGCTCGCGCGGTTCGCTCTTGCGGCCGTATTGGGCCTGACGTTCCTGCTTGTGGGCTGCATTGCGGACACCGCGGCGGACTCGGACCTCCCCTGGGCGTCCGACCAGGGCTGGGAGAACATGATGCTCCTCCCCGGCGGCATGATGGACCGCTATGATTGAGGATGTTTCCTTCACGGCGGAGAAGGGCGGCGGTCGTCTAGACGCCGCCCTTTTGCGTAGATTCCCGTCTTCAACCCGTGCGCTCTGCCGCGAAGCATGCGCCGCCGGTGACGTGCTCGTGGATGGACGCCCGGCGCTCAAAGGTCTGAAGCTGCGTGGCGGAGAGATTGTGCTCGTGAAGGCGCTTCCCGAGGCCGGCGATAACTGTGTGCGCCCCGATCCGTCTGTCCGCGTCAACTGCATCTTCTCCGACGATTCCATCCTCGCCTTCGACAAGCCCCCGGGCCTGCCGGTCCAGCCTCTCACCCGCCATGAGACCGGCACACTCGCGAACGGCGTCGCCGCCCGCTGGCCGGAGACGATTCCCCTTGGGGACAGACCCCTCATGGCCGGTGCGGTCCACCGGATAGACGCCGACACCTCCGGCCTCGTCCTCTTCGCCCGTACTGCCGCCGCCTTCGATTCTCTCCGCTCGCAGTTCTCCGCCCACACGGTCCGCAAGACGTATCTCGCCCTCGTGGAGGGCGCCGTGGCCGTTGGCGGCACGCTGGAGAACGACCTTGTCCACGATCCCTCCGTTCCATATTGCCGGATGGTAGACGTGCGCCGTGCGCGCACGTCTACCCCCGGTCCCGCGCTCCACGCCGTCACGCAGTTCACGCCTGTCGGCCGGACGATGTGCGGCAACGAGGAGCGCACTCTTCTGGAGGTGACGATCTTCACGGGCGTCACGCACCAGATACGCGCACAGCTCGCCTTGGCGGGGATGCACATAGTAAACGACCGCCTCTACGGCGCCTTCGCCGTCGAGAACATGGCAGGCCATGCACTTCATGCCCTCGCCGCTCGTTTCGCCCATCCTGTCTCCGGCGATCCCGTGGAGCTCCGCACGCCCTTCCCCCCCTGGGCGCAAATGCCGAGTTGAGTTTTATTCCATTGACGCTCTACAATTGCATCTCCTGCTTTCTGTTCACAGTGCATCGCTGAAATATGATATACTCTCCATGTATGGAACAGGACAAGATTGACCGGATGCGCGCAATGGCCGCGCAGTTGAACGACGCCGCCGACGCCTACTACAACGGCCTGGGCGAGCTGATGACAGACTTCGAGTGGGACGCGCTATTCGACCGGCTCAAGGCCCTGGAGAAGGAGACCGGCATAGTGCTGCCGGAGTCGCCTACGAACCGGGTCTCCGCCGACGACGTGGCCGGGCAGAAGGAGCCGCATGAGTTCCCCGCCCTCTCGCTAGCCAAGACGAAGTCTGTCGCCGATGTCGCGAAGTGGGCGGAAGGCCGCCCGATCTGGCTTTCCTGGAAGCTCGACGGCCTCACACTCGTCGTCACTTACGACGGCGGACGCCTCTCCAAGGTGGTGACGCGCGGCGACGGGCATGTGGGCACAAACATCACACATCTCGCCGCCGGCATCCGTGGCCTCCCGCAGACGGTCTGCGACGAAGGCCATCTGGTGGTGCGGGGCGAGGCCGTGATATCCTACGCCGACTTCGAGGAGTTCTGCGCCATTTCGCAGGAGGACTATGCCAATCCTCGGAATCTCGCGGCCGGTTCCCTTACGCTCAAGAACGTGGAGGAACTCGCCCCGCGCAATCTTCAGTGGATTCCGTTCTCGCTTGTCAATGTGGAGCCTGACATTTTGTCCTGGGGCGCGCGAATGGACCATCTCGACGCCATCGGCCTTCGAGCCGTGGAGCGCGAGCGCATCGACATCCCCGACGAGTCCTCCATCCAGGCCGCCATTGACCGCTGGACGCGCAAAGTCACGGACAAGACGCAGCCGTTCCCCGTGGACGGACTCGTTGTCGTGTATGACGACATCGCCTACTCACGCACCGGCTCCGTGACAGGCCACCACGCAACGCGCGCGGGATACGCCTTCAAGTGGCAGGACGAGACAGCCGCGACGACTCTTGACCACATAGAGTGGAGCTGCGCGGTGGGATCGATATGCCCCGTGGCGGTGTTCATGCCCGTCGCTCTTGAGGGCACCACCGTGAAGCGCGCCTCCCTATGCAACATCTCCGAGTGCGAACGGCTCGGGATCGGCGGGCCGGGAACGGCGCTTTCCGTCATCAAGGCGAACAAGATCATCCCCAAGGTGGTGGAGGTGACGGAGAAGGTTGGGGAGTTCGCCATCCCCGGGGCGTGTCCAGTGTGCGGTGCGCCGGCCGAGGTGCGCACTTCCGACACGGGCACCAAGACCCTCCGCTGCACGAACGGCGGCTGTCCGGCCAAGGCGCTTGCCAAGTACGAGAGGTTCGTCTCCAAGGCGGGCATGGACATAGACGGCCTCGCCGGCGAGACCATCGCCAAGTTCGTGAACAACGGCTGGATCCGTTCGGTGGCCGACATCTACCGCCTTGGCGCGCACAGGGCCGAGATCGCCGCGCTCGACGGTTTCGGACAGCGCAGCGCCGACAACATCTGCGCCGCCGTTGAGGCCGCCCGTGAAAGAGAGGCGACGCGTTTCATAGTCGCGCTTTCGATACCCCTATGCGGCATAGACGTCGCAAAGCGCCTTCTGCGCACAGTCTCAAGCGTCCAGGAGCTGTTCGACAAGGCCGTCAACGCGCCGTCGGATGACGTGTTCGCGGACATCGACGGTCTTGGAGCCGTCCGTTCCGCGGCATTCGTCCAGTGGTGCAAGGCCCCGGAGAACCAGGCGCTTGTGGCGGATCTTCTCGGGCAGGTCTCGCTCTCCATGCCCGCGGCGGCTTCGGGCGGCAAGTGCGCGGGAATCACGTTCGTGGTGACGGGCGATCTGCACCACTACGCGAACCGCGACGCGCTCAAGGCGTTCATAGAGTCGCAGGGAGGGAAAGTGGCCGGCTCCGTGTCGGCCAAGACGGGATTTCTCATCAACAACGACGTGACGTCCACTTCCGGCAAAAACAAGAAGGCGCAGTCGCTGGGAATCCCCGTGATCTCCGAGGACGAGTTCATCTCGCGTTTCGGCACTTGACAAGATACCCTCTTTAGGCGCATAATATGCGTCGCTTTTTTCGACGCGTCCGCAGAAGGCGCGGGAATGTCCGGTGATGTAATGGCAGCATAGGGGTTTTTGATACCCTTCGAGGTGGTTCGAATCCACCCCGGACAACCAGTGTTCCGGCACGATTCGGCGCCGATTCAGTTCGCCGCCGCCTGGCGGAACTCGACGCGTCTGAGGAATCGTATCTGGAAGTATGTGAAAGCCACGAGGGCCGTCCCCAGGAACCACGCCATCGTCGTTGCCGTGGAGAAGCGCAGGTTGTTGTACGCCTCCTTCCAGATCATCAGCGAAAGTACGTTCGTCGCGTCGCCAGGCCCACCGAATGTGAGCAGGAAGATGGATCCCATGCCCTGGAAGGCCGCGATGAACGCACCAACGAAGTTGATAACCATCAAGGGCGCAAGCTGCGGAAACACCACGTGCCGGAAACGGCCGATTATGCCGGCGCCGTCTATCGCGGCCGCTTCGTAGTAGTCCGGCGGAAGGCTCCCTAGCGCTGCGATGTAGATGAGCGAGGCCATTCCCGCCGAGGCCCATACCCCTGGTACGATGCAGCAAACCATCGCCCACGACGGATCCTGGAGCCAAGTGTGCCGGGCGATGCCGAACACCGCAAGCGCCTGGTTCAGCATGCCGTTCTCCGTAGGGTCGAACATCACCTTCCAGAGGAGCGTCACCACGAGCGCGCTCGTGAGGTGCGGGAGGAAGTACACGAAACGGAAGAACACCTTTCCGCGCGGAATCTCGCAGAGCAGCACGGCCAGAATGATCGGCGCAGTGAAGCCCAGCCCCAGGGTGATGACCACGTATTCGAGGGTGCGTCCCCATGCCTTCCAGAATCCGGGATCGGAGGCGACTCGGATGAAGTTGTCGAGCCCCTCCCAGGCCGACGCTCCGACGATTCTGTAGTCCTGAAACGCCATCACCGCACCGCGAATGAGCGGGTAGTAGCTCCAGAGCGCGATCGACGCCACCGCCGGCAGAAGGAAGAGCCAAGGGGCAAGTCTCGCGGGGGCCGTAGCCCGGTTCGCGTTGTCCTGTTGCCGTCCTTCCCTCCTGTTGTCATCTTCTCCTGCTGTCCTCTTCCGCCCGTTTGAAAACACCAGCCAACCGCAGATAAGCGCGGTGATGAGGACCACGCCGAGGACGATGCGCGCGACGGGGCGCTTAGCCTCTATGGCGGATTTGTCGGCGGCGAACATGAGTCCGCGGTTGGCGTCGGCGGTGATGGAGGCGAGGGCGGCCTTGCAGTCGAGGTCCTTGCCGGCGTCGGAGAGGAGCACACCCAGGAACCGGCGCTGCACGAGGTCGCTGGCGGCCTGCCAAAATCCCACGTGCGGCTCGGTGACGGCGCGGATGCGGCCCGCTTCTAGGTCTGCGTACATCTGCCGGATGCCCGGCGGCACCTCGGCGAGATGCTCTTTGAAGCCGAGGCGTTCGAGGTCGGACGGCAGACACCAGCGCGCGCGGCCTTCGGCGACGTTCTTGCGCACCGTCTCGTCGTACACTTCCGGCGAGGCCAGCTCGTTCACGCACGCCCACACCGCGTCGCGCTCCTCCTTGGGCCGACGCCCCACCCCCTCCGTCAAGGCGTAGAAGTGCTTGTGCGCCTGCAGGACCGGGCGGCAGGACGAATCCGCCGCCGGGAAGGGCATGAGGCCTATCTGCTCGGCGGGGAAGTTGAGGTTTTCCGTGAGGTAGGCTACTAGGTCTTCGCCGCCGAAGACGGAGACGATCTCGCCTTGCACGAACATGTCGGCCACTTCGTTAGAAAGCGAGAGATGCGGCAACGCGCGCACCACCCCGCGCGCGATGAGCCGTTTGAGGAACTCGGCGGCGCGCAGGCATTCGGGCGAATCGAAGCACGCCTCCCACTGGGGGTTTCTTGTTTCTTGTTTCTTGTTTCTAGTTTCTGGCTTCTGGGATTGCTCTTCGTCTGGGTGGCGTTCGCGCACGACGTCGCCGCCGGCGGCGCCCACCCAGGGGAGGAAGCCCCAGGGGCGGTTCTCGATTCCGAAGGCGCGCTGTCCGCGCTGCACGGACGCGCCGGGGATCGTCTTGTCAGCGAACGTGAGCTTCACGCACCATTCCTCGAACTCGTCCCATGTCGCGGGCGGGCGTTCCGGATCCATTCCGGCGGCCTTGACGAGATCCTTGCGGTAGAGTATCCCGTAGTAGGCTACTCCCGCCACGGGCACTGCGTACACCTTGCCGTTCTTGGTGGCGACGTCGCGCCAGAGCTGCGGAACGTCCTTCCAGCCGGGCCACTTCGCCTCGGCGTCGGAGAGTTTCCCGTCGCCGTCGAGGTCGTCCCCCAGCCATTCGTTGAGAGGGTGGCAGAATCCTTCGTCGATGTCATGGCGCAGAATGTGGAACCACGCCTTGTAGACGTCGGGGGCGGAGCCGCCGGCCATCGCGAGCATGAACTGGGAGCGCCCCCCCGCCCCAGGAAGGGCGAGTCCGCCCCACTGTAGCGGGCGAATGTCGGGATGCGCGGCGGAGAATCGGAGGAGCTGCTTCGTGGAGGGGTCCTCCGGATGGTCCGGACGATAGCACATCAGAAACGTGACATCGGTCGCAGCTGCGCACGGCGCGACAAACACGTCATGGATGACGGATGCGCATAGAAGCGCGGCTATGGCGAATTTTCTTTTGATCATGGCTGCCTAGATTGTTCCGTTAACTCCATTCAATGATTTCAGCGGAAATACTCCACATCTGGGTTGAGAAAACCAAGAGAGTATATCTGCGGCAGAATCTTCGCGCCTAACGCGTCATGTGCAATGCGCAGCGACGGCGCCTCGCCGTCGCGCGACGACGAGGGCGTCGTCGTTACGCACTTCATGGCATTGCGGATCTGATAGTACCCCACATCCCACGTCTCGATTTTCCATTCCATCCACGGCGTGTGCGTGATGTTGGCATAGAACTCACGATAGAGCCGCCGCGCCGCATCCAGCACGGCCCGCGATTCGGGGGATAACGGCGGTCGCGGGGCGACCGCCCTACCGTCGCCGTCCTGGTAGGGCGGGCGCCCCGCGCCCGCCGCCGCCAGCCACTTTGCCAAGAAACGGTCTTCATTCGCCGCCGCGAGCTGCGCCGCGATGTCGCCGTGTCCGCACGGCCAACACCTTACCTCCTCTAAGAGGAACGGAAACAGGTTGTTCGGTATCTGCCATGTCCGTCCCTGGTATTCCACGTTCCTCAACGCGACAGCGTAATTGGAATCGGCGAATGCCGACCATACGACACAGTCCGAAACGAATTCCGCGGGCAGTCCAGTTGCGGCGGTCAGAGGGCTGACCGCCCTACCTTCACACGGTAGGGCGGGCGCCCCGCGCCCGCCGTTCGGCGCGTAGAACGCATCGCGGTCGTTTGTCCACGTCGCCTTGGGAATCTTCTTCACGGCATGAAGCACCATCGCCTTGTCGAAATTCTCGGGCGTCACGGAGAACGCACCCGCGTTCGCGTACGGTGCAGAGAGGATAAACACACTATTAGTATGTTGGAAGTCATCACCGTTACTCGATACGGAGCAAATGAAGCCGGGCGCGACATGGTTTCGCTTGTCCTTGTTGTCCGACTTGAGATTCAACGCGCTCACGAACGTCGGCATGACGGATTTCCCGTCCCATTTCGGACGCGGACACCATTTGTTGAGCATCGCCGTGCGTTCGACGGAAGGGAACACCTTCGTGCCGATCTTCTCGGCGTCCTTGTTGAACACGTCAAGAACGATTCGCTGTTCGTCCAGATGTTTCTTCTTCGCGAGGTTCCAGACGAGAAACCCGACGGGGAAGTTGCCTGTTGCGCCATAGAAGCACTTGATCGGGAAGATGAAACCGCGCTCGTACTGGTACTGGAAGAATCCATCGCGTATCTTCTGGTCGTTGTTGGAGTTGATGTACTTGAGTTTCGAGAACATTCCAAGATACGCCTGCCGGTCCTTGAACTCCTTGGAAATGCGAAAAAGGAACTGCGTGAAAAGTTCGCGGCTTGCTTCGCCATAACCTTCCTCATTCATCCACTCGCGAAGCGTAGTCATCGATACAGTGTCCTTGGACTTCTTACCCGTCTCGCCGCTGACGGTGTTGGCCGTTGCGAACGGCGGATTGATGAGGACGATCCAAGTGATGTCTGGGTTTGCGAGATCGGCGATGAGGTTGGGCGGCATCTTGCGCGTCTGGCCAAACGTCATCTGTCCGGCGAGGGCGGGGATGTCGTCCGCGAGGTAGTCGTACTGGAAGCAGGTCGCGTCGGGGAAAATTTTCTGGCAGTACTTCGCGTCCTCGGATTCAAGGGTGGAGAGGTAGCAGTATCTGAGGGCGGAGGACGGCAGTTCGAATTCAAGGTTGCCGGTGCCGGCGGCCATGTCCCAAAGGCGGACGTTCCCGCGTTTCCACCACTCGCGCCCGACGGTGCGTTCGATGTAGTCGAGACCCTTGGCGGCAAATTCGACGGGTGTGAAGAACTCGCCCGTGAACCGACGGCGAAAGTCTTCGGTGAGGCGGTCGGCCTTCTGGCGGATGCGCATCATGGCGGACGGCGGCACCTTTTCGTAGTTCTGCCAGAAGTGGCGGTACTTCTCCGGCTGAAGAGTCTTGGGGATGTAGCCTTCCGCTCCGCTCACGGAGAAGAGCACCTGACCGTCCTGCGCGACAATGGACTTCCCCTGTTCGATGTCGGAGAGGAAGTATTCGGAGGATTTCCTGCCGTTGCGGACGTATGCGCCGAAAAGGCTGTTCCAGTAGTCGAACACGTCGAGGAAGTTGTCCTCGTTGATGGCCTTCTTGTCGAGAAGGTCGAGGAAGGTCATCTGGGCCGTAAGATGTTCGCGACACTTGGCGACGAACTGCTCCTCCTCGGCGGGTTTCGTGAGATCGTAGATGTAGAGGAGATGGGGATAATTCACGATTCCCTCCGCATCTCCGCGCCTCCGCGTGAGATGTTCCAGCACGTCTCCCACGAGCCGGGGGCAGGGTGTGGACGGGGCTCGGTCCCAGTCGTAGCGGTCGCTCTTCGATGCGTAGAACTTCGCGTAGTCCTTCGTCTCGGCGAAGAACGCCTCATTCTTGTCCACCACGCAGATGACAGGCGGGACGGGATATTTCGTGAGCCCCGCGCCGAACTTGAGCATTCGAACGTAGTACATCGTCTGCGCAAGCGCGCGCGCCACGTTTTCGGCCGCGCGGAAGTTGCGGTCGTACTTGAACTCGAAGAGTATCTGTTCGGTGTAGTGGTCGATGCCGCGCAGGGCGAAGATCTTCATCTTGAAGAACTTGCAGAACTCGGCCTTGACCTCCTCCTCTTTCGCACACTGGCGAAGACTGTCATAGAGGTGTTTCATTGATTGTAGATTACGCTAGACAGTAGTATAGCATATCACGATTGAAGGCTGCAAGATAGCCAATGGGCTTGAAATCACAATTTTGCGGATTTCAAGCCCGCGTCCGGCGATGTCTTCTTCCTTGGCTGTGGCGGAGGTTCGCAGTGACGGATGAAGTGGCGCGAACGCTTGGCAGTCTCGATGTCTTCGAGGTTCGTGTCATTGGGGGTGGGGTTGAATGCGCCGACAAAGCTAAAACCGACTTTTAACTCTCGGTTACCCGACACTCCAAGGAAACGTGCAACCGAATAATTCGCCGCAACTAAATGTCCGTATTCATCTGTTTTACACCGACTTCGGATTATCCAACATCTCGATTTATCAAATGTCTGTCTGATTCGTTGCCCCTCCCGCCTATCGTAAAACTCGGCATCATGCATGAATTCCGCATCTGACCTTGCGTTATATGGAGTAGAAAACTCACTTATGCCCTCTATCGGTACTGAACAATAGCCAGACCATGTCTCTACAAAACGAATTTTAAATCCTATCTGCTTACAATCCATGATCGAATATACTCGATCCCAATCCAAATAAACCTCAAAATCAGATATCTTGCCTGTTCCATAAGGTTTTACAAAATCATTCTTTTCAAGATCGTATCCAATCCACTTGCAAATTGCATCCGTAAACTTATATTCCCTAACAGGCACAGAATGTAATTTTAAGGGATGTTTTACAGGTCGAAGGAGAATGGGCACTTCCTCTCCGTACGGTAACCATTTGCCGTCCCTTACATCATGTTCTACCGACATTCGAACATATGATATTTCTTTTGTGGTACCATAGTACCCGTGTTTACCAACAAAGAACCTAACCTTGTTTCCATTTGTATTTCCCCTGACAACGCATACACCATTTGTATCCGTCTTCCCATAGATTGAGTGTGGATTGGGCAACATGTCAAAGGATACCGCTACGCTTGCATTTGAAACTGACCGTCCCGTGTCATCGTGGACTCTTAGGCAAATCTTCGCTTCGGCACCGTACGCCATGGCGTATTCAACTTCAGGCTTAAGCTGTCGTGCAAATACAACACACGGAAATGTCGACAATAACATCGTAACCTTTGCCACATTCATTTCAGACTCCCTTTCTTAATTGCTTTATCGTAGAACTTGAACACATAAAAGTATGCGATATCCTTCAAATCGGAATGACACCATTGACCATTATAGACCGCCCGTTCAGGCCATTGATTTGGACGTGCTATTTTCGATGTGTCGTTAAGATCAATCATTGCATCTTCACTCAACTCGCCACCAAATGCAATGGAACCTGTCGCCGGTGCCAGCGCAGGGATGCCCTGCGCGAGGTGGGCACCTCTAACAAGAAGTGGTATTGTCGGTTGGTTCATGCTTGGCGGATAGCAGTAGAAAACCGTGTTTGTCCTGAAGTCGGCTTCCGTCATCGTCTGTGCCTCCGTGACCGAAATTTTGTTCACGCCAAACAAGTTCTCCTCTATGTTCCATCCTGACCAGCTAGTACCGCCAATACCGCCTCTTCCCTTGAACAGTTCCTGCTTGTGCCAACTATAGTGCCCCAAGGAACTCCCGATGCCAGTCCAGGTATGGACATTGTTGTTGTTTGCAAGCTCCAGCACCTCGTCGCCCGTCGAGTAGAAGTTGACCGCATACTGCGCGACATTGGCGAACCGCCCAGGCCATCCAAGAAGTTTCCGATCGTCGTTCGGCTCGTTCCGAAATAGCCAATGCCAGCTCGATGCCCAAGAGTTCGTCGGATAATCCATCCATTCCGGATGCACGAGCTGCGGGACGCGAAGGGTCTGGTCCGTGTCGAACGCCTCTGCCGGCACGGCGGAATTGCACATGAGATAGCAAGCCGGAACAAGCCCGTAGTCCTGGATCATCGACGAGCAGACCATGTTGCCGAGCGAGTGCGCCATAAGCACCTTTGCCCCTGGCAGATCCTTTATCTGCTGCGCGATGGCGCTTGCCGTGAAAAAGGCATTCGAGACGTTTTCATGGTAGTTCGCGTCCGAACCTATATCGCTTCTCCATGTCACCGCCGTGAACTTCGCCGTCATGCCGGACTGCCACATGCGTTTGAAAACCTCCGCGGCCCACCCCCTTGCGCCGTCTTGCGTGACATTGGCGCCATGGACAAAGACAAGATGTCGGTCGGAGGTCAGATTGTCAGGCATGTTGGCCGGCTCTCCAAGTCTTGTCGGCCATGTGACGTTCTCCCCTGACAATCCACGTGAATTCAGCCATCTGTACATGTCTTCGACCGGTGAAATTCTCGTTTCGAGCCGGTTGGAGCAGACGACCTTGCTCCCGCACCAAACCTCCGCCCAGAGAGGGACTGTGTTGGTGGCGCGGCCCTCGACGAGAAACACTCCCTGATCTCCGCCCGAGCGGGCCAGCTGGAGGAATGATGACGGGAGTTCGATTCCGCCTGACTCGATTTGCACCTTGCCGGCTGATCGCGCCTCGCTGTTGAGCGCGGGGCCGAAGCCACCGTCCGCCGTTGTCTGGAAGGCGTTGGCGGAGAACCGGTCCAGCGTCGTCCAGACGGTGTTCAAGGCGCCCTCTGGATGGCGTAGGCGTATCGTAATTGCCTCCCTGAGCGCCGAGGGAAGATTCGTCATCACGCGAGACGTGTCCAGCCAGATTGGGGTGAGATCCATCAGGTCACGGCGTCCATTCACACATCCAGAATCCCAATCTTGTCCGTTTACAGGAAAATCATCCAGACTGTCGTTGGCGACATCGCCATCAGATGATGCGGCATCATTGTCGTCGTTCGTCCAAAATCGAAAGATCTGTCCGTTCGCAAGAAGGTTCATGTCGGAAACATCTATTGACCCGTCTCTGTCAAGGTCGGGCACGAGTTGCGGATCGTCCAGTATATAGAGCGTGGTTGTGATGTTGCCTGCAATATTACCTCCTCCGAAATATCCGCCGGCGAGCCTTGTACATTCGTGGACGTGCGTGGTTAAAAGCCCCTCGGCATTGTCGGCGATCCAACCATTCCCCACAACGATCTCATGTCCCTCTAGTCTGACGTTGGAGTAATTTGAGTACGTACATCCTTCCGGGAGCGAGTCTATCTGCGCCCTCCAGCAGTACCAAGGCGAGTAGAAATCATCATGTCCGTCGCAGTTGAGCCAGTGCATTGAAAGCCGATAGTAATTCCCCTTACGCATTTTAAGAGGCGTGTTGTTCTGCGCATTGGGTCTTCCCATGCTAATCTTCCTTGTCCGCGTATCGTCAGGACCCAATCCTTCGATCACCATCTCCCAAGCGGCGTAATCGCCGTAAATATTGAACTCCAGTTCCCTAAACAAGTTCGGCAAAGGTGCTTGTCCGCCGTCAGAAGCATCTGTAGGGTCTGAATTCTGGCTGACCTCTTGTCCATCGTTTACGCCATCACCATCTGTGTCGGGCAGATTAGGATCCGTGCCGTTCAGATACTCGTCGATGTTTTCTAGTCCATCCTCGTCTGAATCTCCAACCGTGCCGTCATCGCCTACATTGGAAAGGGGGTCTAGCCCATTGGACATCTCCCAGCCGTCGGGAAGTCCGTCTCGGTCTGTGTCTGGTCGGCACGGATCCGTGCCTAGGGCCACCTCTTCGCCATCGGACAAGTCGTCGTAATCGGTGTCGGCACATAGCGGATCTGTCTCGTAGCCGTCCATGAACGCCAAATGCATATAAGAACGCAAATGGCCGGTTTCGTTGTTACTGTATATGACGTTATTCGTGCCTCCTACCGATCGGTAACCGACGAATACTGGACGCGCCATGGCATTTGTCCCCATTTCTCCATAGACTATCTCTGCATGAAATCTATGTCCATTGGGAAAACGTTCCACAGTAGAAAACACGATCTGGACGGACATTTCGTTCTCCGGAGCCTCTGGAAGCCCAGTCAACTGCATTCGCTCGAACTCGACAAATGTCAACTCATAAGTTGTTTCAAACATCCTTATCCGTGAATTGGTCGTGAAGTGCATAGGCGTCCAATATGGCGCGACCGTGGCCACATTGTCGTCATATCCCCAGTGGTTGACATGCCACTCATACGGACTGAACGAATACAAAGTGCCGTTTGTTTCAGGATGCAGAACCACCAATCCATCCGCACTTACGGACATTGACGAGTATTGTCCACCGGCGAACACTATTGGTGAAGAGAGTGTGAACCGTTTCGTCATATCGGAGAAGGAGGTGAATACAAGGTTGTTTGTTGTTGCAAGAGACCATTTCGAGTAAAGTCCAGAAGATGAGGATACATGAGAACCACCCGACTCCTCCCAGTCATCGAGGCCGTCTCCGTCCGTGTCGGCGAGGATCGGTGACGTGCCGAGCGAGAGCTCAAGCCAGTTGGGGACGGCGTCGTCGTCTGGATCGCCGGCGGCTCCGGAATTCCCCTCGCCCGAAAGCGGGTCGAGGCCGTTTCCCACCTCCCAGCCGTCCGGAAGCCCGTCTCCGTCGGTGTCGGCCGCCGCCGGATCGGTGAGCGAGACGAAGCGCTCGTAGGCGTCTATGAGGCCGTCGCCGTCGGTGTCAAGATCCACGCCGAAACGGTAGAAGCCGATGCCGCCGAGCGAATCCATGAACCAAGGACGGGCCACGGCGTCTATGCCGTTCGACGTGACCGAGAACACACATGAATTCGTGTCAGAAGGCATCAGGAACGTTCCGAGCGGAGCCCACCGTCCTTCCATGAGGTTGGTCGAAGAAAACAAAAACAGATTGCGCGAGGCTGTGTAGTCGAAGAGGCTGTTGGTCCAAGTCACCTCGAAGCCAACTACGCCATTCGACGTGTCGATCGCAAAGTCTGTCACGGCGAGGAGATTCGACTGCGCTGCTAGCTCAGGCGGGAGTGAGCGCATCTCCCCCGCATCTTCCATCCGCGCCTCCGCTTCTCCGCGTGAGCCCCCGTCGCCGCCGCGATCCCCTTTGGGCACGACTGTCAATGCCACAAGGCTGATAGAAACCGCAATGGCCGCCCTGCGCAGCGGCGGAAGTCCGCTGAATCGCTCAATCGGTTTTGCAAAGAATCTTTTCCATGGGCAGAGGACCGCAAGCCACAATCCGAGAACGACTATAACGAGGCCGCCGAGCCAAGACGTGGCCATTGTGAAGGCATTCTGTATGAAAAGGATGAAACCATTGACGCCCATGGTGAACATTCATTCCACGAGAATACTTCAGAGGAACGGATTGCGTTAGAAGAACAGGTCGCGCTCGCCGCGGCACGTGGCCTCGTACTGCTTGAGCACGCTGGGGTAGAACTTGGGGAGCCACTCCTTTATCCCCGCAAGCTCCTTGGCGATGAGCGTCTCGCCCACGGCCTTCGTCTCGGGGGAGGCGAAGTCGTCGAGCCATTCGCGGAAGGTGAGGACCGCGTTGATCTTGCAGAACTTGCCCTCGCGCCCCGTCTTGAGCGCGTCCATGATGCAACCGCCCGTGCGGCCGCAACGGTAGCCCGCCGTACAGAAGCTTGTGATGGTGCCGCGCTCGGCGAGGTAGCGAACCACTTCGTCGAGGGAACGGTTGTCGCCCAGCATGAACTGCTGGCGTTCCTTCTCCTGGTGGGACGGGTCGGCGAAGTCGCTGTAGCCCTTGATGGCGATGTTGGAGGAGCAGTCCACCTGCGTGATGCCGTGGTCGAACAAGCGGTTGCGCGACTCGGGGCTTTCGCGGGCGGTGATTATGATGCCGGTGTAGGGGACCGCGAGGCGCATGATCACGACGATTCGCGCGAATGTGGCGTCGTCGATTAGCCACGGGCTCTCTTCGGGCACGCGCGTGCCGCTCGCCGGCTCAAGGCGTGGGAAGGAGATCGTGTGCGGACCGATGTTGAAGTGCTTCTCCAGGTCGCGCGCGTGGAGGATCGTGGCCAGCACCTCGTATCGCCAGTCGCAGAGGCCGTAGAGGACGCCGAAGCCCACGTCGTCCACACCCGCCTCCATGCAGCGGTGGAAGCACGTCGTGCGCCAGTCGTAGTTGCCCTTCACGGACCATGCAGGGTGCATCTGCTCGTAGAGCTTGCGGTTGTAGGTCTCCTGGAACACCTGGTACGTGCCGATGCCGACTTCGTGCAGCACTTTGAGGTCGGCTACCGGCAGCGGAGCGGCGTTGACGTTCACGCGGCGTATGCCCACCTTGCACCCGCTCTTCGGGGCGGGGACCTGGCGGGAGTAGACGGTGCGGATGGTGTCTGCGATGTATTCGGTCGAGGTACTGGGGTGCTCGCCGTACACGGCGATGAGGCGCTTGTGGCCTATACGGCCCGCGAGCACGTCGATCTCCTCCTTGACCTCGTCCATGGTGAGCATCCGGCGGCGCTGGAGGGAGTTTCCTTCGCGGAAACCGCAGTACTTGCAGGCGTTGACGCACAGGTTGGAGACGTAGAGCGGGGCGAACGTCACGATGCGGTTGTCGTAGACCTTCTTCTTGATGCGGTCGGCCGCGGCGCGCATCTCCTCGAATAGGTCCTTGTCCGTGACGCGCATGAGCTGCGCGACCTCTTCAACTTCGAGCGTCTCGCAAGTCTCCTCGCTCTTGGCGATTATGGCGCGGATGCGCTCCGGGTCTACGGGTTTGGCGTCGGACTCTTCGAGCGTACGGTTTATGAGATCGTCGTCTATGAAGTGCTTTCCGCCGGGGAGATACTTGTCGATCTCCTCCTGCACGACGAAATGTTCGCGGTAGTCCTGTTCGTCCTTGAAGTGGCGTATGTTCTCTGCCATTTCCTCATTGCCTTCTTTCTCAGGGCGGCGTCATGCCTTCCCTTTCGGGAAAATCCGCATTGGTCTGCCCGGAGCGGACGAGCCTCGTCCGCTTGTATCCGAACATGGAATCTGGATGTTTCCTTGCATGGAGTAGATTATACCAAAAACGCATCGTAGGCGGGGGTACTAAAGTCTTCAGTTTTTTAAGACGGTTTCATCGTTGACAAGCCTGGAGAAGTGGGGGTAAAATATAGGCGTTCATTGCCCATAATGTTTCTGAGGAGGACGAAAAAGGATGGAAAAGACGATGCATGTGGCGTTAATGCCTGTTGCGCTTGCCGTTTTCTGGATCGGTGTTTTCTCGATGCCGTCTGCCGGGGCGGTGGATTTGTATGAGACTTACAAAGACACGGCGTTTTCAAGCGGATGGACCAGTCTCGCGTCAGGCGAATACACGCTGTCCGGGGACCTGTGCGTGACAAACGCCGTCGGTGAGTTCCAGGAAATGCGCTTCGGATCGGGTGTCAAGAGCCTGTTGTTCGATTTCTCGGACGGCAACCACACGCTGAAGGCGCAGTACTTCCGGGTCTTCGGCTCGTCCGGGGCCGCCACGTTTAGATTCAAGGGTGGGCGGTACGAGACCACGAACGGCGGTTTTGTGTTCGGGGGATGGTCCAATCTCCCTTACGGAGGTTACACATGGACCATGGAGGATTTGACGCTTGATTGCACCGTGGGCGCCTACTCCATGGTTTACGGCTACGGGAAGGACATTACAATCGCCATTACCAATTCCATGCTCAATCTGAGGGCAGGGAACTACCTCAACTTCAGGCAGGCGGTGGCGGACACGAGTTATGGGGAGACAGGCACTTTGATCGAATTCGCAAAAGGGACAAAAGTCTATTGCCCCTACTCCTGGTATGACAACAGAGACCACTCCACAAAGATCTACCAGAACACGATCATCCGTTTCACGGGAGAAGGCACGGTGGGCACGGCATCTGCCGCAGGCGCGGGGACCACTGACATCTATTTCGGGCAGAAGGCGCCCGGCTACCGATGGGAGATTCTCGACCATGCCCGGCTGTCGTTCAGATATCTGAACATGGGCACGCATGAAAACGGATTCTCCAACGAGGTGTACATAGCGGGAGGCGGCCTTCTGGAGGCGAAGTCCGCCAAAGAGTTTTCCATCGGCAGCGTCGCCGGCGCCGGTGCCAATCGCGTGACTGTGGGCGAGGGCGGATGCTTCACGAATCTGGGAGCCGTGGTGATCGGCGCCAAGTCGTCGGACAACGTCTTCACGGTGTCCAACGGAACCGCATACGCAAAGGAATTCCAGCTCGGCTCCAGTGACGCGAGTCTGACGGGGAACATTCTGCGCGTGCAGGGGCGCAATGCATCGCTCTCCATGACTCCATCTTCATATACCTGGGTGCCATTCAAGAACAGCACAGGAAACTCGATCGTTTTTGAAGACCATGCCGCGCTTGACATCAGCGACTGCGATCTATGCATGTCCAATGGCAGCGTGCCTTCCACTAACAACTATGTTAGACTGGATACTGGCGCGTCGCTTTCGGTGAGGTATTTCAAGGTGACGAACGTAGAAGGGTCGTACGGCAACGAAATATTCATAGGCGACAACGCCACTCTTACCGCCACGAAAGAATACCTCATGTCGGGGACGACGTCTCCCGGCAACACCACGGTGATCTCCAACGGAACCGTGAATTTCAAAGGAGGCTACGGCTTCTTCATAGCGGGAGCGAACAATGTATGCAAGATCTTCGGCAAGTCTCCGAAAGTGCGGTTCATCGGTGCGGACACCTCGGACGGAGTGATCACTTTCCGCAACAGCTCAGGGCTTGAAATAGATCTCTCGGAACTTGACGAATCCGGCTATGACGAGCCGATCTTCTCCGCCAAGCAGTTCCAGATGCATGAGAACATCGCATTCTCGTTCACAGGCGTCGAGACGCTCACGCGCAAACTCAGGCAACCTGTGGTTCTGCCGATAGCGCATGGCACACAAGCGAACATGTCCACGGCGGTGAATGCCAATACGCTGGCGGCCGCGCAGGCGGCGCTGCCGGACAACGCCAAGCTGTACATCTCGAATGACAACTGTGACTTGTATCTAAAAGTCAACCCAATCACGGGGACGTTGATATACTTCAAATAGGAGGGCCTGTCAATGCCATTTCCCATGATTGCGGCGGCGTTGTGCGCCGCAGCTCTCCTTGCGGATGTGCGCTTCACGTCGTGCGAAGGTGAGGCTATCGGCTGCCCGGAGAAGAGGCATAAGGCGAACTTCCGCATCCTCGAGCCAACGTTCGCGAATCTCCCATACGGAACGCATCTTCGGCAGAAGATGGATGTATGGTTGCCGCCTTCGCGAAATCCCGGCGCCAAGGCCCCGTGCGTGATCGTCATCCATGGGGGCGCATGGGTTGACGGCTGCCGCCGTGAGAACGCTGTGGGATGGGTTCAACGAGGCAAGACGAAAGGTCTGGTCGTCGCGACGATCTCATACCGCACCATACCAGATGCGAACAAGGCGGGTGTGAAGCCGCCGGTGCAGTGGCCGCTTGAAGACGCCTTGTCCGCAATCCGCTTCGTCAAGGCCCATGCGGAGGAATGGGGCGTCGACATAGGGCGAATCGGTCTAGTGGGCGGAAGCGCAGGCGCGTATTCTTCGCTGTACGCCTCGCTGTACGCCGGCAACGAGCTCGGGATCCGCGCGATACAGGCATCCGTCCCGCAGACGACCATCGACCCGGAGGAGATTGCGTCCTGGGTCCCTGGCGGGTTCTACGGTTCGCATGCATTCGGCTACGGCTACACCAACATCACGGCATTCGCATCCGACCGCGGGAAATGGCTTGACTGGATAAAGCGCATTTCCCCCGCGGAACTTCTCCGCAACTGTCCGCGTGAACGCGCGCCGCGCATATTCATGAGTTCGAACCCCATTCCGAGATACGGCGCGAAGGAGACGAACCCTGTCCACTCGGGGCTGTATTGCGCACGCTTCAAGGAGCTTTGCGATTCGCTCGGGGTGAGATGTGACTTCGGCGGGGCGGATGACTTCATCGCCGCCCTCTGCCATGACGGTACGGCCGATCCGTTCGATCTCATTCGCCGGCGGATCGCCGCGGGCGACAGGGAAATATCCATCCCGCGCGAGATATACACAGTAACGCCGCCTGCGGGGCAGACAGCATACATCTCCCTGCGCGGCCTCTCGAACGCGACCATTGATTTCAATGGCGGCACCGTGCTGGGGAAAGTGAAGACGCGCATGTTCGATCTCCATGGATGCACCAATGTCACAATCCGCAACCTGAACATCGACTATTCCCCGCTGCCGTACACACAGGCCATCATAGAGAGGGTCGATTCCGATCGAAACTGGGACGTCCGCATCGTGCCCGGATATCCATGCCCCACCGACGCGGAGCTGAAGCAGAAGACATGGCCGGTTCAGGCATACGACGCAAAGACCCTTGAACTCAAGAACCCCAACCGCTATCGGGACGGCATAGCCATAACGCGCACAGGCGCAGACACATACAGGATCACAGGCGGAATCGACCGCACGGGAGACACCGGCGACATCTGCATCTGGAGCATCCACGAACCAGCAAGATCCGTCCTGCCCACTGCCGTGGCGTCCGAATGGTGCAAGGACTGCAGATACGAGAACATAACGGCGTACTCCACGCCGCATGGATGCGGCTTCGCCGAGATCTACTGCGAAAACGCCGCCTACCTGAAATGCCGTCTGGTGCCATGCCCGCCCGGCCGCGACACGTTCCCGCGCGCGGTGCGCCGCATACGCAGCGGCAACCACGACGCATTCAATTCGAGGTTCGGCGCGAAAGGCCCGTTGCTCGACGGGTGCGACTTCGAATATGCATGCGACGACTGCATAAATCTGTCTGGGTATTTCAGCGTCGTCACAAAATGCGAAGGCCGGCGTGTCCGCGTGCTGCCCGCTTTCGGGCGCGGACATCTGTTCGCGCCTGGCGACACATGCCAGGTGATGACGTTCGAAGGGACCACGCCGCCTGACGTTACCGTGACGGCCGTGGAGGCCGCGCCGGATGCCACACAGGAAGAACGCAGCCTTGTAATGTCCTACAAGATGCGTCCAGGCATAGCGGAGGGCGTGCGCAAGGCGCTTGTCCTCACGCTCGCCGAGCCAGTGGCGTTCAGCGTCGGGACAGTGCTGATATCCAACCGGCGCATGAGCAGCGGCTTCGCCATCCGCAACTGCCACATTGGCTCGACGCGCGCGAGGGGAATGCTCATAAAGGCATCAGACGGGGTGATAGAGGGCAATTTCGTCGAGAAGTCCAACTACGACGGGATCTCGCTCTATCCAGAATACGAATGGCTTGAGGGCGGATGCGCGCGCAATGTGGTGATTCGCAACAACAAGCTGCGCGACAACGGCGGCGGCATAGTGGTTTCGGGGAAAAGCGGCGCGGGGAAGGCGCTGCCGCCCGAGGCCCATGCCGGAGTGAAGCTTGAAAACAACGACATAGTGAACAGGCAACGGAAATGAATGCTCATAGAATGAAGATCCTGAGAAGTCTGGCAATCGCCTCCCTGTGCGGAGTCGCACTTTCGGCGGATGGTGCGCCGACGGTGTCGGACGCATCTCTCCTGCGGATGTGCGCCATGGATGTTGCCCCCGTGATAGACGGGAGGATCTCCCCCGAGGAGGCGCGCGCATCCTCCGCGCAATACGGCGCCGTTTCGGATTCGACGGGACTGATGACGCGGCGGTATGTGGCGTTCCAGTTCGGACATGCGAAGGACGGCTTCTATTTCGCCTCGCGCACATCGGTTCCGGATGCCCCTCAGAAACTCGCCGTAGATGATGCCGTCACGTTATCGCTTCTTCCGCCGGGCGCGTCCGAGGCGCGGCGTTTCCGGGTCTGCCTTGCAGACGGCTCGTCGAATCTGCCGTCCGGTGCGAAGTGCGCCGTGAAGATTCTCGACGGCGTCTCAGAATACGGAGTACTGTGCGTTGAGGCAGAGATGTTCGTGCCGTTCTCCGCGGCAGGCATGCCGCAGGCTGTGGACGGCGAACGCTGGGGGCTGCAGATGTCCGTCGACTTCAGCTCCGAACGCGAGACCGCGCGTTGGCACTATTCGCGGAACGAGGACGAGTTCGGCGCGTTCCTGCCTGATTCTTCGACGCCCGTCCCCGGGCTTTCCGATTTCTACAAGCTCGAGCAGTACAGACAGTCAGGCAACTACAGATTCGCGTTCAGGTTTCACAACCCCACCGACAAGGGCGTCAAGCTCGGATCGCGCACGATGCTCCACCGCGGCATAGGCTTCGCCAAGCTCGACAGCAATCCAGAGGGGGCGATGGACATAACGCATGTGAAGTTCGACGATTTCAGAAACGTGACCGTGCCCGCCGGCGAAACCGCCGACATAGTGCACAAGGAATGGGTTATATGGCCCGGAAGCGTCACAATACTTGATATCGACCTCAGCGCAGGCGGCAAGGATTTCTTCAGGAGGAAAATTCGCTGGGATGTGAACAAGGGGCTTAATTGGAAGGATGCCAAAGGTCTGCCTACGCTGAAATGCGGTTTCTTCCCTTCAGACGGGAACCGCATTCGCCTCAGATACGATGCGAACCGCATAAAGGACCTTGTCCGCGGAAGCATCCGCGTCGTAGGGGTTAAATCTGGCAAGGTGTTCTTCGAGCGCATCCTCGCCGGGAATCCCCATCTCAAGACTGAGACGTTCGACGCTCGTCTCGGCGAACTGCCGGAGGACAAATACATCGCGCACTTCGTTGCCGAGGACGCAAAGGGCGGGAGATATTCCCACGACCGCACATTCGCGGTCGCCAGATTCCCGTGGCAGGGGACGGCCATAGGCGAGGAGCGCATAGTGATCCCGCCTTATGCGCCGATACGCGTTGACGGCAACAAGACCATGTTCCTGCAGACTTGCTACCGGTCGTCCGGCGTGCTGTGGAACGAGATATGCGCCAAGGGGGAGAACATCCTGGCCGCGCCCGTCGAGCTGCTGTTGGACGGAGGGCCGCTTCGCGTGACGGCGCAGCGCGTCGTGTCGGCCGAGGACGACCGCGTGGTGCGCGAAGTCAATGCGGAACGCGGCGGCGTCAAGCTAACCGCAACGCAGACATACGACTACGACGGATTCTGCTGGGTGCGCCTCGCATTCCACACCGAGGCTCCCGTCAAGGTGAATTCTCTTAAAGTCGTGGTTCCGCTTAAGAACGACATCGCCCGGCTTTTCGAGGTTCTTAGGCGCACGGACAAGCGCGCAGGCCCGGCCCCCGACTTCGCCCTCAAGGACGGCGATGGCGTTGTATGGGACAGCGCGATGAACGCCGAGTCGAAATGGTGGCTGGCCAACATGCCTGCGCCGATCCAACCTTACATCTGGTTCGGCGGCCCCGAGAAGGGGCTTTGCTGGTTGATTGAATCGGTGCGGAACCTTTCTCTATCTAAGGATGTCCCCGCGGAGCGCATAATACGTGCGAACGGCGCCGTCACGCTTGAGGCCGACATTGTGAATGTCCCTGTGGAATGGAGCGGGGAGACCGTGTTCGAGATGGGATTCCAGCCGTCGCCGACTCGTCCCAAGGATCCGGCGCACGGAGCGTTCGCGTCCCTGATGTACAACTATCCCTGCCCATCCAACGCCGTGAACTACCAGATGGGGCTGGGCTTCGAGATGCACCCGCTCCACATGCCATGCAACACATATCCCGGCGGAGACAAATCTCTGCTCAAGTGGGTGCTTGCATCGAAGAAGAGGGATACGGCGGAGTTCCGGACAAAGCTCAACGGATACATCGCGAGCAACCGCGATTGGTTCGCAAAATGCAACGCCTCATCGGCGGCGGACTATCTCGCCGGACACATCAACTCAGACCGTGCCATGGGTGTGGACGTGCACACCTGCTACTTCGACCCTATGCTCATCACGAGCTTCTGGCCGGAATGGGAGATGTATAAGAGCGAATGGTATCCGGAGGAATGGTCTTACGACAACTACTTCAACGAATACATGGCGCACCTCGCGAAAACCCGCATCGACAGGCTCCTCTGGGACGCCAAGCAGGCTCTCGACGACGGATACGGCGGCATCTACTACGACTGCTTCCGCAGCTCGGGTGGGATGAACCCGGCATCGCCCAATTCATACGTGCGGCCGGACGGCAGGGTGCAGCCAGCCCTGACCAATGTCCGCGCATGGCGCGAGATCATGAAACGCACGGCTACGCTCTGCTACCTGCATGGCGCGATCTACAACGGGCGTCCAGTCGTGGAGAACCATGACACGAACGGACATGTCGTGCCGATAATGAGCTTCTCCATGACCGGTCTTTCAACGGAACGCAGCTCCGATGGAGGAGATTTCCAGGACCGATTCCCAGAAGGCTACACGCTTGCAGAGATAACAGGTGGACAGACGGGCAAGGGCGCGCGGTTCATAGTGTCCGCCAAAAAGGGCGATCGTGCGCGTCAGGAACGCGAGCTCAAGTCCTTGATGGGTTTCATGTGCGCCTACGGCGTGTTTTCGATAGCCGACCAGATGATCCCCAAATGCGATTGGTTCTCCAGGGCTTGGAACATGGTGTTCGACTATGGCTGGGGCAGGCCACATGTGAAGCAGCATTTCTACTACGACGGAAAACCCCAGCCAGTGTCACACGACGGCAAGGATGTTCGCCTGACCGTGGCGGAGAAGAAGAATTCTGCGCTTCTTATGTTCGGCAATCTAGGTGACGATGCAGATGTGGCGTTTGACGTGTGCGGATTGGGATTCGGCGACGTGGTTTTGCGCAATGCGCTCACGGGCGAAACGCTGTCCGCCCCGAAGGTCCATCTCGACCGCCACGGATATGCGATGGTGCTCGTCGAAAGGAAGACGCCGCTGCCTGATGTCCTGTGCATCTACTATCCTGAATGGCATGTCTACCCGGAAGGCGACATCATCTTCGGCAAGGGACGCACCGAATGGGATTTCGTCAATTCCGCCAAGCCTAAATTCAAGGGACACGACCAGCCGCTGAAGCTTCTCGACGGCAACCCCGATGACTCTAATCCCCGCGATGTGGAGAAGGAGATCGCCTACGCCGCGTCCGCCGGGATAGACGTGTTCATTTACGACTGGTACTGGGCGGACGGACATCCCATCCAGCACGAGGCGCTTGAGCGAGGCTACATGGCGGCAAAGAACCGCGGTGCGGTGAAGTTCGCGCTTATGTGGGCGAACCATCAGCGTTCTGATGTTTTCAGATCGCCGCCGGGCATGGCCGGCGCGAGGTTCTTCTGGAAGCTCAAGTACGACCGTGCCGAGTTCCTTCAGGCGATGGACTACTGCATCGAGAAATATTTCAGCTCTCCCGACTACTACAGGAAGGACGGCCGCCCGTTCCTGTCGATCTACAGCGTCGTGCCGCTCGTAAACGGGCTTGGAGGACCATTGAAGACGCGCAAGGTGTTCGACGAGGTGCAGGCGCGCATGGCGAAGGCCGGTCTGCCGCCGCTCCATTTCTCGGCGATGATACACGACATGAAGTCCGCCAGGCTGGCGAACGAAGTCGGATTCGACTCCACGTCGTCCTACAACGTGACCCCGTATGACTTCTCCGACACCGACGTGACGCATGTGAACGGCGAGCAGAGGCAGATATTCACGCACGAGCAGTATGCGGCCGCGCAGGGTCCGTTCAACGACCGCATGGCCGCCGCTTCGCGGGCGCCGTACATTCCCGTGGCGTGCCGCGGCTGGGACTGCACGCCGCGCTGCCGCCAGGACGAGCCGTTCCCGTTCCGCAAGCTGGTCTACCCGTATCTTGGCGTCATCACCGGTATGAAGCCGGGGATATGGGCGAACATCGTGGCGGACGCGGTAAGGCGCGTGCAGGACGATCCGAAGCAGCCCGGCGCCGTGTTGATAAACGCATGGAACGAATATACGGAGGGCAGCTATCTGATGCCGGACGTCCGCCACGGACGCGCCTTCCTCGATGCAACGCGCGCGGGCGCCACGCTGCGGCTGAAATGAGGCTTTTAGGCAGGCAGGGGATTCTTCGAAATGCTCTCGATCAGCGCCACGCTGCGGCGGGCGGCTGCGGCGTCCACGGGATACGGTTCTCCGCCTTCAATGGAGTCGGCGAACGCCTCGAAGCAGCGCTGGTGCAGTGTGTAGTCCAGCTGGTCTGGACGGCTTGATCCATGGGCGGCGCCGGGCCTGGGGGAGGGTGCGGCCGACGGCGATTCTGGCCGGAGTCCGGATAAGATGGACTCGGGGGAGGATCCGTCCGCGAGGCGCCATTCCGCGATTTCATGATCCTTGAGAACTATCGTGCCCCTCGTGCCGGTCACTTCAAGCGTCTTTGGGCGCCCGGGCCACGAGCTGGTGGCGCCGTAGACGGTCCCCAGCGCTCCGCCCTCGAAGCGCAGAGCGGCGCAGGCTGTGTCCTCCGCCTCCATCGGATGCGCGAGAGTCGCGGCGAAGCCCTTGACTTCCGTCACAGGCGGCATGATGGCGGTAAGCCAGTCGATCATGTGAATGGACTGGTTCATCAGCGCGCCGCCGCCGTCCATGGCCCATGTGCCGTGCCAGGCGGATTCCGAGTAGTATGCGTCCTCCCTCCACCACGGAACGTCGGCGCGCGCGAAGGTGAGGCGCCCGAGTCGTCCGGCCTTTACGGCGGCAAGTGTCGCCTGGAACGCAGGCGTCCATCTGGTCTGGCAGATGCATCCTAGCGGCGTATTTGTGGCGGCGCAGGCCGCCGCCATGGCGTCGATGCGCGTGGAAGTGATCGAAAGCGGCTTCTCCACGAGCACCGGCACGCGAAGGCGGGCGGCCTCGAACACTACTTCGTCGTGCGCGCCGCTCGCCGTCGCGACCACCGCGAACCCGAGCCCGGGTTCTGCGAGGGACTTCTTCCATTCACCTGTGCGGAACGAGACGCATCCTGCGGATTCGAGTCGCCCGCTGGCCTCCACGGCCTGTTCGTGGAACCGCGAGATCAGCCCGCGGCCGATTATCAGGACTTTCATGGTCTTCACTTTGCAGTCTCCACTGGGTATTCGGGATTGAGGAGCCGGGCACGCATTTCCGGTGTGGCGATGATGCGCGGATTTGACGGCGTGTCGGGGATCCAAAGCGCCGCCGTGCCGGGATGATGCCGCGAGAGGAACTTCATGCCCGCTTCGGGGCCGAGCACGAAGAGCGCCGTGGAGAGGCCGTCGGCCATCATCGCGGTGGGGGCGAGCACGGTGACTCCGGCCATGCCCTCCACGGGCTCGCCGGTGCGTCCGTCGAGGATGTGCGAGATCCGGTGGCCGTCGCGCTCAACGAAGCGCTCGTAGTTGCCGCTCGTGGCGACGGCCTCGCCGTCGGCGAGGACGATCACCGCCGCGTGGGCGGGCAGGTCGTCGTCAACGGCGGCGAACGGGTTGCGCACTCCCGTGCGCCATTGTCCGCAGACCGATCGCAAGTTACCGCCGAGGTCGACGAGAAGGGCGCCGTCGGGTTTGCGCGCGGCGTATCCGGCGCGCATGAGTTCATCGCAGGCGACGTCAACGGCGAAGCCCTTTGCTATCGCGCCGAGGTCCACGTCCGAGACACGCGTGAAGCCGAGTTCGCGCAGTGTGGCGCCGAGGCGCGGGTTGAACGCGCCACCAGTCTCGTCTGCGAGGCGGAATGCAGCCTCGTAGCAGGGACGCGCACGGGGGGAGACGGATGACAGGTCGTTGGTGTGGAGAAGGGCGAATCGGCTCAACTCCGAATCGGCGTCCCAGGCGGAAAGCTTCTCGTTCAACTCGTCGTAGACGCCTGCGACCACCTCGCGCACCTCGTCGCGGTCTTCCGCTTCGCCGCGGAACGAAAGCGCGGCGATGGTTCCCATCACCGGCCACTGGAGGCGGCGCGGCGCAGAGGCGCGCGTGCAGCCCGCCGCGAACACAGCGGCGGCGAGCGCGGCGGCGGCAATCGGAAGATACGCCTTCTTTTCCATGCGCGTATTTTACCATATTTCACCCCGGTTGGCCCGGGGTCGGGCGAATAAAACGCGTCCGGCGGAGATTTCCTCTTGTCTGTCTTCGCGATTTTCGCTATCATATAAGCTCTCACAAGGAGATAAAAGGTAAAAATGGAAATTACCGAAGAAATGCGGCGTCACTCGGCCGCGCACTTGGTGGCGCGCGCCGTCTGCAATCTGTACCCTGACGCCTTGACGGACATCGGCCCTGCGACAGACGAGGGCTTCTACTATGATTTCGACCTCGAGCACAGGTTCGCCCCCGAGGACTTCCCCGCCATCGAGAAGGAGGTCGCCCGCCTGATCGCGCTCGACGAGCCGTTCGTTCGTGCGGTGGTCTCGCGCGAAGACTGCGCCGCGCGTCTTGTTGGGCAGAAGTACAAGCTTGAGCGCCTTGCCGACATCCCGGAGGGCGAGCCCATCTCAACCTACACCGTGGGCGACTACTTCGAGATGTGCGCCGGCCCGCACGTGGAGCACAGCGCGCAGATCGGCGCCGTCAAGCTCATGAAGGTGGCGGGCAGCTACTATCGCGGCGACGAGAAGAACAAGATGCTCCAGCGCCTCTACGGAATCGTGGGCAGGGACCAGGCCGACATCGACGCGAGGCTTGCGCAGATCGAGGAGGCGAAGAAGCGCGACCACCGCGTACTGGGCAAGCAGCTTGCGCTCTTCACGATCAACGACCAGGTGGGGCCGGGCCTCGCGCACTGGCTTCCGCGCGGCGCGCGCGTGCGAGTGGCCATTGAGGAGTACTGGCGCAGGAAGCACTACGAGGCCGGATATGAGATAGTCTACACGCCTCACGTGGGCAAGTCCAATCTGTGGGAGACCTCCGGGCACCTTTCGTTCTACAAGGACGGCATGTTCCCCGTGATGAAGGTGGAGGAGGGCGAAGGGGCCGGGGCGTATGTGCAGGACTACTACGTCAAGCCCATGAACTGTCCGTTCCACATCCAGGTGTACCAGTTCGCGAAACGTTCCTACCGCGATCTGCCGATGCGCCTCGCGGAGCTGGGCACGGTCTACCGCTACGAGAAGGACGGCGTGCGGCACGGGCTCTTCCGCGTGCGCGGCTTCACGCAGGACGACGCGCACATCTTCTGCACACCCGAGCAGATCGTGCAGGAGATAAAGGACACGGTGGAGTTCGCCAAGAAGATGCTCGGCAAGTTTGGTTTCCACGAGATACAGGCGTATCTCTCGACCAAGCCCGCGAAGGCCGTCGGCGACCCCGCGCGCTGGGAGCAGGCCACGCAGAGCCTGCGCGACGCGCTCGAGCAGGAGGGAATGTCCTACGAGGTGGACGAAGGCGGCGGCGCCTTCTACGGACCCAAGATCGACATGAAGATCAAGGACGCCCTCGGCCGCCCCTGGCAGCTCGGCACCGTGCAGTTCGACTTCAACCTCCCCGAGCGCTTCAACCTCACCTACGTCGGCGTCGACGGCAAGGAGCACCAGCCCTACATGGTGCACCGTGCCCTGCTCGGCTCCATCGAGCGCTTCTTCGGGATTCTCATCGAGCACTACGCCGGCGCTTTCCCGCTCTGGCTCGCGCCGGAGCAGGTGCGTATCCTGCCCATCACCGACAAGCAGATGGACTACGCCCGCAGCATCCAGGCGGCGCTGCGCGCGGCCGGGTTCCGCGCCGAGATCGACGTCTCCGCCGAGAAGCTCGGAGCGAAGATCCGCGACGCGCAGCTTTGGAAGGTGCCCTACATGGCGGTGGTGGGCGGACGGGACGAGGCCGCCGGGAAGGTGTCGGTGCGGAGCAGGGCCTCCGGCGACCTGGGCGCGTCCACGCTAGACGATTTCATCTCCAGACTCAAGGCGGAGATGGAAGACTAACCACAAACAAAAACAACAGCAAAAACGAGAGGTGCCTTATCGCTTCCTTCACCCGCATCAACTTCAAGATCCGCGCGCCGCAGGTGCGCGTCTTGGACTCCAACGGCAACATGCTAGGCGTGATGTCAACCCGCGAAGCCCAGCGCATTGCGGACAACCAGAAACTGGACCTGGTGGAGATCACCCCGACGGCCGTCCCGCCCGTCTGCAAGATAATGGACTACGGGAAATACCGCTACGAGGAATCCATACGCGCCAAGAAGGCCCGCAAGGCGCAGAAGGCGCAGCAGGTGAAGGAGATCAAGTTCCGCCCCGGAACCGATACGGGAGACCTGGAGCACAAGCTGCGCCAGATCCGCGCGTTCCTCGCCGAGGGCGACAAGGTGCGCCTCTCGCTGCAGTACCGCGGACGCGAGAACGCCCACCGCGAAATCGGCGTGGACATGATTGCGAACGTGCTGGAGCTGTTGAAGGACGAATGCTTTGTGGAGCAGGCCCCCAAGACGGATGGCCGTGTGCACTTCTGCCTGATCGGCCCGCCCCGCAAGAACAAGGGCGCACAGAAGCCGCAGATATCGGTAACGCCTTCCCCCGCGTCGCAACCCCCTGACGCGCCGTCCCCGGAAGGTATCACGATAACCGTGTCATGACGCCGTTTCGCCGGCGCGCCGCAGTCAACCAACAAGGAAAAGGAGCTCCTAAATGCTAATCAACGGAGGACTTGTGTTTTTCGCGATAGTCGCGGTCGTGGTGATCGTGGCCATACTCAAGACCGCGGTGATAGTGCCGCAGAAGACGGCTTACATAGTCGAGCGACTCGGCAAGTACCGTTGCACCCTTGAGGCCGGCTTCCACATCCTGGTGCCGTTCTTCGACCGCATCGCGTACCGCCACTCACTCAAGGAGCAGGCGATCGACGTGCCGCCGCAGGAGTGCATCACCAAGGACAACATCGCCGTCTCCGTGGACGGCATCCTCTACATGCAGGTGATGGACCCGGTGAAGGCGTCGTACGGCATCGGCAACTATCTCTTCGCCACCACGCAGCTGGCGCAGACCACCATGCGCTCTGAGATGGGCAAGCTCGACCTCGACCGCTCATTTGAGGAGCGCATGACGATCAACGCCGCGATCGTCGCCGCCGTCGACAAGGCGTCCGACCCCTGGGGCATCAAGGTGACGCGCTACGAGATCAAGAACATCACCCCGCCCAGGACGATCCGCGACGCCATGGAGAAGCAGATGCGTGCGGAGCGCGAGAAGCGCGCCATGATCGCGGAGTCCGAGGGCGAGCGCCAGGCGAAGATCAACCGCGCCGAGGGCGAGCGCCAGCAGGCGATTGCGCTCTCCGAGGGCGAGCGCACACGCCGCATAAACGAGGCCGAGGGCCGCGCGAAGGAGATAACGCTCGTCGCGGAGGCGCAGGCCGAGGGAATCCGCAAGGTGGCCGAGGCCTTGAACGAGCCCGGCGGGATCAACTCCGTGAACATGCAGCTCGCCCAGCAGTATCTCGCCCAGTTCGGCAATCTCGCGAAGACGAACAACACGATGATAATCCCCTCGGACCTCGCGAACGTCGCCGGCGTGATAAAGGCCTGCACTTCGATTGTGAAAGGCTGAAGAGGGACAGTCTTGGCGAAGACGACGAGAAGGGCGTTCATCCGCGCCGTGGCCGCCGGCGCGGCGCTGCCGTGGCTTCGCGGTAGCGGCGCCGCGCCCGGCTCGAAGATCGGCCTCGCCTTCGTGGGCGTGGGCCACCGCGGCCGCGACGTGTTCTTCCAGTTCTGGTTCTACCGCGAAATGTTCAACGTGGTGGCGCTCTGCGACGTGCACATGGACGGCCCCCACACGCGTCAGGTGCTGGAGGCTTGCCCGTCCGCCCCGCGCTACGCCGACTTCCGCAAGATGCTGGAGGAGAAGGGCTGCGACATCGACGCCGTGGTCGTCTGCACGCCTGATTTCTCCCACTTCCCCGCCGTGATGCTCGCGATCTCCATGCACAAGGCGGTGTTCGTGGAGAAGCCCATGTGCAACACTTTCCGCGAGACGGCGCTAATGACGGCCGCCGCCGCCAGGCATGGCGTCGTGACGCAGATGGGCAACCAGGGCCATTCCGACGCCAACTACTGGCAGATGCGTCAGCTCGTCGCCGACGGGAACATCAAGGACGTCTCGTCCATCGACGCTTGGATGTGCTCCAGTCGCCGTTGGCACAAGTGGCGCGGGGTGGAGATGACGGAGATGCCGGGCGGCGAGACGCCTCCCCCCGGCCTGGACTGGAACCTCTGGCTCAGCCAGCGCCCGGAACGCTCGTACAGCAAGAACTACGTCGACGGCGAATGGCGATCCTTCTACGAATACGGCACAGGTTCGCTCGGCGACTGGGGCGCGCACCTCTTCGACGCCGCCCATGAGTTTCTGCGCCTGGGACTGCCGTCCCGAATCGAGACTGTGCGCAACGAGGGCCGCACCAAGGTGGTCTATCCAATGGCGTCCACCACTTTGTTCGTGTTCCCGGCGCGCGGCCCCGGCCTTCCGGAGTGCCGCCTCACATGGCGCGATGGCATAGGCAACTACCCGGATTTCCCAGCCGAGAGAACCGACTCAAAGTGGAAACCAGGAGCCAACGGCGCGATGCTACGCTGCTCAGACGGACGAGTCTTCGCGCGTGGCAGCCACGGCAGCCCTCTCTTCCCCATTGCGGGATTGGACCCTCTCGACTCCGACGTGAAGCACATGATGCGCGACTACCCCCGAGGGAAGTCCGGGCACTATTTGAACTTCCTTAAAGCAGTCCTCGGAGAGGAGACGCCCAATTCTCCGTTCGAGGTGGCGGGCCCGCTTTCGCAGGTGCTCGCCTTGGGCGCCCTCGCGCAGCGCCTTGCAATGCCCGCGCTGTCGTTCGACCGTGCCGCTTGCCGATTCGTCGGCGACGGCGCCGACCAGGCGAATGCCTGCCTCGACGGCCCTCCGCCGCGCAAAGGCTGGGAGTTCCTGTACAAAGTCTAGCTTGGGGTCAATCGGCGTATGAAAAAGCAGAACATTATAATAGCTTGCGCAGTGCTGCTTCTGGTGGCTGCTGCGGCGTTCTTCTTCTTGCGTGACGGGCGGGATGGTTCGGATGAGCCGGCTGCCAGCACGTTAGCGGAGAAGATCAGGCGTCCACAGAAACGTTCGCAGACCGCAAAACAGAGCAGCGCCGTATCTCAGACTGCGGACAACGGCAAAGCTGACGCCTCGCCGCCCGCAGGCGACGCCCCTGCCGAATCCGAAGTGGAGCCCGCCGCGCCGCAGACCGAAGAGGAGAGGCGCGAGGCTGAGGAGACGAGGAAAGTAGACGAATTCGACGCGCTGACGGACCGTTGGATGGAACCTTCGGGAAAAGGCGTTTCGATGAATGACGTGGACACGTTTGTGGAACGTTTCCGATCTGTTCCCAAGGCCCGCAAGAGGGAATGTCTCCAGCGCGCGCTTAATCTCGTGCCTGACGAGAATGTGATGCTGCTTGCAGGGATACTGATGGACAAGACCCAGGACAGGGAACTTGTCGAACTTGTCTTCAATGACGTGCTTAACCGCAACGAGGATGTGAAGAAACCAATCCTGCATCAGGTGTTCAAGGACAAGGAGCATCCTTGTTGGGCGGACACTGCCTGGATCCTCGACGTTACCGGAGAGTTGCCGAAGAAGAAATAGCCTGGTGTGGATATGGCGAAGCGCCGGGACAGACTGCGCGGCATCCGCATCATCCACGAGGACGCCGAGGTGATCGTGGTGGAGAAGTCAGCCGGAATCCTCACGCAGGAGACTTACCGCCGCGTGAGAGGGCGCGGGGTGCGAGGCGGAGAGTACTGCGTGGAGTCGGCCCTGACAGACTGGGTCCGCAAGGGCCAGGTCCGCAGCCGGCTCCGGGTTTATCTTGTCCACCGCCTCGACCGCGAGACGAGCGGCGTGATGATGGTGGCGAAGACTCCGGAGGTGCAGGAATACTTCCGCAGCCAGTGGGGCGACGTCACGGAGAAGACTTATCTGGCCAGAGTCGAAGGCGGGATGGATTCCGAAAGCGGCGTTTTCGAGAGTCTTTTGGTGGAGGAGGACGACCTTCGCGTGCATTCGACAAGCGACGTATCGCGCGGACGCCTGGCGCGGACGGAATGGAAGGTGGTCCGGGACGGGCCGCGTCCGTTGGTGGAGGTTGTTTTGAAGACGGGCCGCAAAAACCAGATACGCGTGCATTTCGCGGAGGCCGGGCATCCTGTGGTGGGAGATGTGAAGTACGGTCGGGCGCAAGGCAGGTCCAGGCTCTGCCTTCATGCCTGGCGCCTCTCGTTCGTGCATCCCCGCACGCACGAGCGCATGTCTTTCGAGACTCCCGTCCCCGACTTCGCCCGCTGACCGCTGGGGCCTGTCAGACCCCGTTGTCTTTTCCCGCGCCCATCCGCGAAAACGGCAGGAACCCCACTACGACGATCGCCAGCGTGGCGAACACGAGCGACATGTTCACGTGGATGGGCCAGGGCAAAGGAAACACTTTCTGCCCGAAGACAACCCACGCGAGCGCAACAAATCCGCAGATCGTGGCCACGAGCGCATGCGTCGGCCCCGTGCGCTTGGCGAACGCCCCTATCAGGAACAGACCCAGCAGACCGCCGGAAAGAACGCCCTGCAGAACATACCATATCCCCAGAACGGTCGTGTTGTCCTTGCCCCATATCCACACTATGGAAAGCGCTGTGATGATCGACACTAGCGCCAGAACTACAGTCATGACGCGCAGAAACGCCATGTCCGACTTCTCCGTGCTTCTCGACGCGAAGAACCGCTTCCAGTAGTCCTCGAGAAGCACCGTAGACCCCGAATTGAGCGTCGTGGACAAAGTAGACATCGCGGCCGCGATGATCGCCGCCACGAGAAGCCCCGAGACCCCCGTCGGCAGCTTGCTCATTATGAACCAAGGAAACACCTCCGCCGCCTTCATCCCCTCCGGCACGGCCCCCGTGGCGTGGTTGTACATCCAGAGAAGCGTGCCGATCACGGAGAAGAGCAGCGTCAGCGTCACGTACAGGCAGGCAGAACCGCAGATCGACTTGACCGCCGCCTTTGTGTCCTTCGCCGCTATGTACCGCTGTGTGTAGCACTGGTCCACGCCGAAGTTCTGCAGATTGACGCAGATGCCGTAGACGAACAGCACCCAGAAGGTGTTGCTGCCCCAGTCCTTTATGTCCATCGAGCCCAGCGAGATCTTGCCCGCGTCCCATGCTGCCTGGACGTTACCCGCGATGTCGGGCGTGAAGACCAGGAGGCACGCGACGCAGACGACGGTGCCGCCGATGAGCACCATCGACTGTATGGCGTCTACCCACACCACGGCAGCAAGCCCGCCCATCATCGAATAGACCAGCGTCGCCGTGCCCGTCACTATTATGATCGACTCGTAGGAGAAGCCGAGCAGCTGGTTGACGAGGATCGCCAGCAGGAGCAGTATGATTCCCGAGCGCGCTGTCTGCACCAGCAGGAAGCAGGAGCTTGCATAGATTCTCGCCCATGATCCGAAGCGCTTCTCGAGGAAGGAATACGCCGAGATGCTCGTGGCCTTTCGATAGAAGGGCACGAACCAGAGCGCCGCGACGAGAGTGGCTATCGGCACGGTGAGGGAGTTGATCCATCCCCACCAGTACTTGTCGTAGGCACCTTCGGGCAGGGCCAGGAAGGATATGGACGACACGTGCGTGGCGAACACCGAAAGCGCTATGGTCCATGTGGGGAGATGTCCGCCGCCGGTCATGAAGGTGTTTGCGCTGCCGGCGTCCTGCCCCTTTCGGAAGAAGAAACTGCAACCGAAGATGGTGGTGCCCACGAGGTAGAGGGCGATGATGGAGATGTCGATCCAGTTCGTCATGGCCTATTCGTCTCCGGCCCTCTTCACTTCATCGCTTCCCTGGACTCCTTGGTCAGCCTGCCGAGGGCGCTCTTCACCTTCGCCCTCTCGCGCCCTTCGAACGGCGTGAAAGGCGCGGCCAGGACATTCTTCACAAGCCCCATCTCCGCGAGCGCGCACTTCACGCCCTTGAGGAATCCGATCTGCCCCTGCCCGAGTCCGTAGAGGAGATACGAAGACATGGTCGTGAATCTCTGGAGCTTCTTCACTCTTTCGACGTCGCCGGCCTTTGCCGCGAGGTACATCGCCTTGAACTGCGCGGGCCAGAGGTTCGCGCCGGTGCACACGCCGCCGTCGGCGCCGAGAAGCACGGCCTCGCCCATGGCCTCGTCCGGTCCCATGAAAAGCGAGAAGTCTTTGCCTTCCAGCGCCACGCGGAACTTGTTGAAGAGCGCAATGATGGAGCTGGAGTCCTTCATGGCGATGATGTTCGGGTGGTCGGCGAGGCGCGCGATCGTGGCGGGTTCGATCACGGTGTCGGTGTGGGCGGGCATGTCGTAGACCACGAGCGGAAGGGGCAGACGGTCCGCCATCTCGGTGAACCACGCGACGCATTCCGCTTGCGTGAGCTTGAAGTAGTAGGGCGGCGCGGCCACCACGGCGGCGGCTCCGAACGCCTTGCACTTCGCGGCGAACTTCACGGCATCGTCCATGTCCGTCTCGGTTATGCCAACAAGTACGGGCACGCGTCCTTTCACGAGGGCGCACGTCGTCTTCACGAGCTCTTCGCGCACGTCATAAGAAAGGTGCGGCCCCTCGCCGGTGGTGCCGAGGAGGAATATGCCGTCCACGCCACCGTTCAGAAGATGCGCCACCATTCGCTTCACGCCGGCTTTGTCCAGGCGTCTCTTCTCGTCGAGCGGCGTGATCATCGGCGGGATCAGGCCTTTTAGATTCAAGGGGGTTTTACTTGATTTCATGCAGGTGACTCCTTTTCAAAACTGTTGCATTCGTTCTACCGGGACAAATCGATCTCAAGCCAGGTCATCATGGTCTTGGGGGCGTTTTTGTCCACATTGTGGACCGTCACTTCGTTCTTCCCGGAAATGACGGCGGTGGACTGGAAGGGGAAGCGCCATACGGTCTTTGTCCATCGGTCGGGGCCGTAGACGGAATTGTTTTGCGCAGAGGAAGGTGCGCCTAAGGGCTGTGCGCCGTTGAGCGACACCTTGGGCGGCGCGGCGTTTGTCGAGTCCAGGCCCACGACGACTTCGACGGTGAATCCGTTGCCTGGCGCAAATCCCACGTTCACGGGGAAGGGACGGGCGTTCACGAACTGGCTTGGAAGGCGTCTGCCGGTGGGCAGACCCTTGGGTACACAGTCGTGGTATGTGAGCGGATGGCGGCGGGCGGCAGATCTCGCGCGGTCGGGTGCCAGGCCGTTTTTACAGATGTCGTCCTTCGTGTCGTCGTTCAGGTAGGAGGTGTTGTAGAGGTAGAGACCTTGTGCACCTTCCGAGTACATGTTGTGCGCCCAGCCGCGGTAGGCGGATGCGTCGAGGCGGCAGGATTCGTTGGCGAAGCAGTCGGTGGCGCCGGGGATGACGCGTGTTTTCGGATTGGCGGCGGCGATTCTCTTCTTCCATGCCGCGAAGTCGAAGTCGTAGTCCACGCAGCCGAAGAAGTTGCAGACGACGATGAGGTCCACAGCGTCCGCCGCCGCCCACGCCTCCGGATCGTAGCCGAAGGCACGCGAGGCGTCGTAGCTGGTGAGCGTGCGCGCGGAGAGTCTGACCGGGTGGCCGCGCTTCTGGGCGAGTTCGCGAGTGTAGGCGCGGCATCGGAGGATGAACTCGGTCAGGAAGTGTGCCTCTTCGCGTTCGCGGCCAGGGGTGAGGTGTTCCCAGAAGCGGAGGGTGTCGAGCTCGTAGCCGTCGGCGTCGTAGCGGTCTGCCATCTCCTTAAAGAGGGCGAAGTGGTAGTCGCGCACCTCGCTTTTGGCGTAGTTGAAGGCGAAGGATGTCCACCACTTGCCGGACTTCACCGGATCGTCGTTCGGGCAGCGGCGCAGCTCCGGATGGGCGCGCCAGAAGGCGCAGGTGTTCTTCGGGTTGCCGGTGGTGACGAAGTGGACGTCGTTTATGCGCATAGAGATCCAGGGCGACACGCCTTTCTCGCGGCAGCGGTCGATCCACACTTTGAACGGGTCGATGCCGGCGTCGAACAGATCGCGCAGACGGCTCTTCTTGTCCTCCAGCACAGTACCGTCCTCCAGCACAGTGCGCCACATGGGTTCGCCTACCTTCGTGGGGTATGCGGTGCGCATGCCGTTGACGCAGAAGAGCATGTGGGTGACCTTGCCACCCGAGGCGTAGCGGTCTATGTGCGCCTGGAGCCCGGCTACGGTCATTTCTTCGGCAGGTCTGCGGCCGAAAAAATACCAGGCGTCCTCGTTCACCATGAGCGGAGTGCGCTCCACGGCGGCCACCACGAGCGCGGCGGCCGCCACGGATGTGGCTAGTTGCGTCTTCATCCCCGCTATTATAGCCGATTGTGGCCGTTTCGGCAATCCGTGTTGCGTTATCGCCTTGAACACGACGCGAAAATGCGCTAAAATACATTCAATAATTCTAGGAGAGATTCAGCCATGCGGATTCTGACAGGCATACAGCCGTCTGGAAAGCTCCATTGGGGCAACTACTTCGGCGCGATGAAGTCCATGTTCGACCTTCAGGCGAAGGGCGAGGACATGTTCATGTTCATCGCGAACTTCCACGCGATGACGACGGTGCGCGACGGCGCGACGCTGCGCGAAGCGACGCGCGAAGTGGCGCTCGACTACCTTGCCTGCGGCCTCGACCCCGCGAAGACGATTGTATATCGCCAGAGCGACGTGCCGGAGGTGCAGGAACTCGCCTGGTATCTCTCCTGCCTCACGCCGATGGGCCTTCTCGAACGCTGCCACAGCTACAAGGACAAGATGGCGCACGGTTTCGACGCCACGCACGGTCTCTTCGCATATCCCGTGTTGATGGCCGCCGACATCCTCATCATGCAATCCGATCTCGTTCCGGTTGGCAAGGACCAGAAGCAGCACCTGGAGGTGACGCGCGACCTCGCGATCAAGTTCAACAACGCCTACGGCGAGATCTTCAAGATCCCCGACGCGTACATCCCCGACACCGTCGCCACCATCCCCGGCACCGACGGGCAGAAGATGTCGAAGAGCTACCACAACACGATCGAGCTCTTCGACCCCTCCGCGAAGAAGAAGGTGATGGGCATCGTGACGGACTCGAAGACGATGGAGGAGCCGAAGGAGCCGGAGGGCAACTCGATCTACGAACTCTACAAGCTCTTCGCGACGGAGGAGGAGGTCGCGCAGATGGCCGCCAGCTTCCGAGCCGGAAACTACGGCTACGGCCACGCGAAGAAGTCGCTCTTGGAGGCGTACCACAGGTTGTTCGACCCGTTCCGCGCGAAGCGCGAGGAATTGGCGAAGGACCCCGCCGCGCTCGAGGACATCCTGCAGGACGGGGCGAAGCGCGCCCGCGCCGCCGCCGCGCCCACGATGGAGAAGGTCCGCTCCGCCGTCGGCCTCTAACGACTAACCACTGATGACTAACGACTAGCCATGGCCCAGGCGGAACTTTTTGCGGAAGACTACAAGGTTGACCTCGACGTGTTCGAAGGTCCGCTCGATCTTCTGCTGTATCTCATCCGCCGCGAAGAGCTGGACATCTACGACATCCCCATCGACCGCATCGCCGAGCAGTACATGCACTACCTCGATCTGATGCGGCAGTGCAATCTTGACGTAGCCGGGGAGTTCATCGTAATGGCCGCCACGCTCATGGTGATCAAAAGCCGCATGCTGCTGCCGGTGACGCGCCGCACGGCCGAGGATTCGTCCGACGAGGAATGGGTTGACCCCCGTCTCGACCTCGTGCGGCAGCTCATCGAATACAAGAAGTTCAAGGATGCCGCCGGACGCCTCTCCGAGTTCGAGCTGCTCAAATCCGAGTCGTTCGACTACGGCGGCGGGCGCCCCAAGTTCGAGAAGACCGCCTCCGACGCCGCTGGCGCTCTCGCCGCCTACGACCTCTTCGATCTTCTCACCGCCTTCCAGGAGGTTCTCGCCCGTGCCGCCGAAGTCCCCACCGGCGAACTGAAGGGAATTCGCTTCAGCGTGCCGGAGAAGATGGATCTTATAATCACGCGCGTCCGCCAGGACGGGCAGATCGCCTTCTCGCGTCTCTTCAACGAGCGCTCGCACCGCGGAGAGGTTATCGTCACCTTCCTTGCAGTGCTGGAGCTCCTGCGCCAGCACCGTATAATAGTCTACCAGAACGAGGCGTTTCACGAGATCACCGTCCTTCCGTCCAAGGAGACGCCGGACGACACACCACTTGAGGCACCGGATGAGTATTGAAGACAAAAAAGTACCGCTGCCGCGTTCCCTTCAGGAGATCGTAGGCGCGCTGCTCTTCGCGAGCGAGACGCCGCTCACTGCGGCGGACATCCGCGAATGCGTGCGCGGCGTCGCGCCAGAGGAGGGCGACAACGCGGACGTCATGGACGTGTACCAGAGCTGCACCGCGCGAGAGATAGACGCCGCCATCCACGGCCTGGAGAAGGAGCTCGAGCGCTCCGGCGTGGGTTTTCGCCTCGTGAACACCGGCGGCACGTACCGCCTGCAGACATCTCCCTCGTGCGGACGCTACGTTCGCGCGCTCCTGAAGCTCGACAAGCCCAGCCGCCTGTCCCGCGCCTCTCTTGAGACGCTCGCCATCGTCGCCTACCGCCAGCCCATCACCAAGGCCGAGGTGGAGCAGATCCGCGGCGTGGCCGTGGACACGATCATGAAGACGCTCCTCGACCTCCAGCTCGTACGCCTCGTCGGAAAGTCAGAGCTGCCCGGCCACCCGTTCCTCTACGGCACGACGCCTTTCTTCCTGGAGCATTTCGGCCTATCTTCCCTCGGCGACCTCAACGCAATCGACCCCACGCTCCAGCGCGCCGACCCCAGAGCGCGCGCCGCCGCATACAAGAGGCCCGTTCAGGAGAAGACGGAGCTCGAACAGGCCGCGGAGGAGGCGAAGAGCGAAGCCGCGCAGAAGGAAGAGCAGGCCGCCGAGGCGGCCGTGGCCGAGGCGCAGGAGCAGGAGGCCGATTCCGCCATGCTCGACGGCGATTCCGATGTTCTGCCCGGTGATTCCGATGTTCTGCCCGGCGGCGGAAACGCCGCTGACGACGACGATGTCTTCATCGACGACACGCCCGATGAATTCGACGACGACGACGATGACGATGATGACGACGACGATGATCTTGACGACGACGAGGAGGTGGAAGATGACGACGAAGAATAACACCATTTCCGCCGCCGCGCTGCTGGCGGCCGCGCTTGCCGCGTTCTGCGGCTGTGAACGCGGGGCTACTCTCTCCGAGATAGAGGAGAGGGAGCGTTCCACCCGCCTGTATTCCAACGCGGTGGACGATCTTCAGGCCGGCCGCGTGGACACGGCCATCACCGGATTCAAAGCCGTCGTGCGGCAGGAGCCGAAGTCCTATTCGGCGCATTTCCAGCTTGCGACACTGCTCCAGGACTACCGCAAGGACTACATCTCCGCCATATTCCACTACCGGGAGTATCTCGATCTCAGGCCGGCCTCCGACAAGGCGACGGTCGCCACGGACCGCCTGAAGCTCTGCGAGAGGCTCCTCACCGCGGAGGTGGTGCGCAAGGTGGGTGGAAGCGTGTCGGAGCAGCTGAAGAAGGACAACAACAAACTCATCGCCGAGCGCGACGCGCTGTCTGCGGAGGTGAAGCGGCTTCAGACCGCGCTCTCCGCGACGAACCGCGTCCTCGCGCGCGTCTCCGCCGAGAACGACATGAAGAAGAATCTCATCGAAAGGCTCACCGCCGACGATGACCGCGCCGCTCCCGCCACAGCCGCCGCCGCCCTCGCGGAACTGAAGAAGATGGAGGCGGACGAGAAGCGCAAGCGCATCAAGCCGACGGACAGCGAATTGCTCGACGACGAAGGCCCCTCGGACTCCACCCCCGTGGACGACCGCATACGCAACTCCGCCGACGTCAAACGACTTCGCCAGCAGATGGCCGGCGACGAGAAGAATGACGCCGCCAGCCCCGCCTCCCGGCCCGCCGCCCAGGCTGGAAAGACCAAGGCCCCGGCCCAGCTCGATTCGCTTTTCAGCGGACAGAAGAAACCAAAGGCTGAGGCTTCGCAGAAGCCCTCCACGTACACGGTACAGGAAGGCGACACGCTATACAAGATATCCGAACGCTTCTACGGTTCGTCGCGAATGTGGCGGCGCATCCGCGAGGCCAACAAGGCAATAATCTCCACCGACGGCCGTGTCCGCACCGGACAGGTCCTTACACTGCCCTGACGCCATGCCCAACATTCACACAGAACTCGTGAAAAAACGCCATCCTTACACCGGCGAGGACGTGCCGTGGGATGTTGAGGCCGTTCCCGGCTCGACGCTGTGGCGCTGCCTGCGGGGCGGTCCCCCGGCCGCAGGCACAAGCGCGCAAGCGGCCGTAGTCCGCAGACAGGAGCGTTTCCTGCGTTTCTCACTCGTAGTCGTGGCCGTCTGGCTGCTCTACTTCTTCCTCTGATTTCAACTCTCCCAACTTCCCAAGGAAAATCAAAATGAAAACGAAACTCATGTTCTACGTCGCGGCATTTGCGGTCTGCTTTGCAGGTGCGCAGCAACCCGACGCCCGTGCGGCCTACCAGCAGCAGCAGGCGATCCAAGAGGTGCAGCGCCTGGCCCAGCAGTTCGACCAGATGGAAAGCAATTTCGAGAGCATCTCGGCGCGTATGAACCGTCTGGAGAACGGTAACTCCGTGGCAGACATGCGTGCCGAGATATCCGGCCTCAAGGCGCAGATCGCCGAGATCAAGCGCGAACAGGAGAACATGCGCCGCGAGATCGTGGCCGAGATATCGCGCAAGATGGCCGGGCTTCTCGCCCAGCGCCAGCCGCCGCCGGCGGCATCCACTCCCGCTCCGGTCAGCCACGGCCGCACTGCCGGCGGGACGGGTGCGAAACCCCAGCCTGCAAAGCCGGCGCGCGCCGTCCCCGAAGGACCGTATTACGAGCATGTAGTGGTGTCCGGCCAGACGCTCACAGAGATCGCCAAGGGCTATGAAACCACCGTGCAGAAGATACTTGCCGCCAATCCCGGTCTCAAGGCAAACGCACTCAAGGTGGGCCAGAAGGTGATTGTTCCGGCGGAGGACAAGAAGTGAGCTTTGCCGACGACGGCCTCTGCGGGGTGCCGCAGGCCGGTTTCCCCGGCGTGCGGCTTCGCCGTCTCCGCCGCACTGCCGCGCTGCGCGACGTCTTCGCGATGCCGCAGCCCGGGCCGGAGAAGTTCATATGGCCCGTGTTCGTGGTCCCGGGGCGGAGGCGCAAAGAGCCCATTGCCTCGATGCCGGGACAGTTCCGCTACTCGGCGGACGAGCTGGTGAAGGCCCTCGCTCCGGTCGTTGCGCAGGGCGTGAAGAGCATTCTGATCTTCGGTCAGCACGAGGGGGAGGGCAAAGACGAGTGCGGCACCCCCGCCGCCGATCCGCGCGGTGCCGTGCAGCGCGCCATTCCCGTCGTCAAGGCGAAATACCCAGACCTCGTCGTCCTCACCGACGTCTGCCTCTGCGCCTACACCTCGCACGGACACTGCGGCCCGCGCGGGGTCGACGGCGACGTGGACAACGACGCCGCCTGCGAAATGCTCGCCCGCGTCGCGGTCTCCCACGCCCGGGCCGGCGCCGACGGAGTCGCCCCGTCCGCCATGATGGACGGGCAGATCGCCGCCATCCGCCGTGCGCTCGACGACGAGGGCTTCTCACAGACTCTTCTAGTATCCTACTCCACCAAATTCGCCTCGCAGATGTACGGTCCGTTCCGTGACGCGGAGAACTCCGCCCCCGGCCACGGCGACCGACAAGGTTACCAGGCGTCCTACCGCGATCCGCGCACTGCGCTGCGCGAATCGGAGTTCGATGTCGCCGAGGGAGCGGACGCCCTCATGGTGAAGCCAGCGCTCTTCTACCTGGACCTCGTCCGGCAGCTGGCCGACCGCACGTTTCTTCCCGTGATGGCCTACAACGTCTCGGGCGAGTATTCGATGATCCATGCCGCTGCCGCCGCCGGCTACTGCGACCTATGGCCGACCGCCCGCGAGTCGCTCTATGCCATCTTCCGCGCCGGCGCCACGCAGGTCATCTCCTACTGGGCGCCGTTCTACTCCAAGATCTTCTCCTAGTCCTCCAATCCTCAAACGCAAGTCGGCGCGTTCCAAACGGAAAGGAAAGGGATACTAGGATGAGGGTATTTAATATATTTGGGCCGCATCTGCAAAAAAAGCCATTTCTTCGTGTTGTTTCATGCTGATTTTCGCCAGAAGTTATGGTATAATACCTGCAAAAAGAGCCACGCGGAGGAATTGTGAAACGGTTTTTCATCGATAAATTGCTGGATTGGCGTGAGAATCCAAGCAGAAAACCGCTCGTTTTGAGCGGTGCGCGTCAAGTCGGCAAGACTTGGCTGCTCAAGGAGTTCGGGCGGAAATGTTTCGCTAAGACTGCGTATGTCAGCTTTGACAGGACGGAGAGCGCAAAGGCGTTGTTTGACGGGGATTTCTACCTGAAAGGGATTCTTTCAGGTCTTCAGACGATATGTGAATTGGAAATCACGCCTTCGGATACGCTGATCGTCTTTGACGAGATACAACTTTGTCCAGCGGCGTTGAAGTCTTTGAAGTATTGGAATGAAGAAGCACCAGAATACTGTGTTACGACTGCTGGTTCGTTGGTGGGGCTGGCGCTTATGGAGGGTACAGGGTATCCGGTCGGGAAGACGAATTCAATGACGTTATACCCGATGGATTTTCGAGAATTTCTTGCAGCGACCGGTGAAGAGCAGTTGTCCAATCTTGTCGGCTCTGGTAATTGGCAGGTTCTTATGGCTTTCCATGATACACTTGTGCGACGGTTGAAGGAATATCTATTTGTGGGAGGGATGCCGGCGGCTGTTGCTGCCTTTGCTGATACGCGGTCGTTTGCGGCGGCACGCGCACAGCAACTGGAGATGCTTTCGGATTATGACCGCGATTTTGCCAAACATGCCCCCAAGTCAATCGTGTCGCGTCTGCGCGCAATCTGGAGATCGCTTCCAGCGCAGCTTGCAAAGGAGGACAAGCGGTTTGTGGCGGCGGAAGTTGGGAATGAGGATGGAGGCAGGATGCGTTCACGCGATCTGAGAGACCCGTTTGAATGGCTGGAATCTGCTGGTGTGGCGTATAGGGTCTGGAATGTAAAGCGTCCGAATGTGCCTCTTGACGCCTATCGCAACCATATTTTCAAGCTTTTTGGCGTGGATGTGGGGCTTGTAGGCGCACAGTCGCGCCTTGATGCGAAATCGGTCGTGGAGGGAAACAAAATATTCACTGAATTCAAGGGGGCGTTGACGGAGCAATTCGTGCAGCAAGAACTGCGTGCCGATGCGGATGTCTGTCCGTTCTATTGGTCGTCGGAGGATTCGCGTACGGAAATAGATTTTCTCGCGGAGGTTGGCGATGCAGTTGTGCCTGTAGAGGTCAAAGCCGAACGGAATCTGCGGGCGAAGTCCCTGAAGCGATTCATGGAACGTTTCTCGCAGAATACGGCCGTGCGCACGTCTCTGGCGAAATGGCAGGTGAACAATGGTCTCGTGGATCTTCCGTTGTACGCGATAGGTCAGATTGGACGGATAGGGCAATGAACATGCTGACAATGGGATCAGTGTACTGTCCTAATTGTCCTAATCCTCCCACTCGTCCTAGGACAGCTAGGATTTCTAGGACAGCTAGGATTTTCAGTACAACAGGAATCGCGTATTTGCGCGCGGATTTTCGCAATTGATTTTCCCACTTGCCTCGGGCGGTGGGATGGGGTATAATACCCGCGTTTCCGTTCCGCAAGGGATGGAACGTATAGATTTCCCGCATGGGGTAGGCGAAGAACAGTCGCCGCATCCTGTGTTTGGGTAGCGTCAGGTGAAAGCGTAGGAAACTTAAACCTGGTGACGCATTGAGAAGGACACTGCCAGTCCGTGCAGTTTCGCCTCCTTCGTTGTTTCACCAAAGGTCATTCCTACGCACCTCACCTGATGCATCGAGGGAGGTGTCATGTTTCCGCTACCGCCCCGAGGTCTGAAGAGGGGAACAAGATGCATTGTGACTTTCAATCCGCACAAGGTGTAATGCATCCAAATCTTGATGTGTGGATGAAAGAGAATAAAAGTGAAAGCACAAATAGAAATTGGTATAAGGGACACCAATGGTGGTGAGCAATCACTGATCAAGACTACTCTGGATGTCTCAGGGAAAGCAGGTTTAAATTTAAGGGAGACACTTTATGGGTTTATCAATGCTGTACTTAAGAGTGATTCTGTTATGAACGTGTTTGAACTAAAGCCTATAGATAGAGAATATGTTTTGTGGCCAAGCGCATCCATTAAAGAGGATTGTGAGATTGATATCTCCGTTGCCAAGAAAGGTCTCCAGAAAAGTGTCAAGCGAACGGCAGATCAAGATGTCTTATCTGAGAAAATCGATTTACACCTACGGGTAAAGTTTGAATGACGTGTAATGTTCGGTATGTGTTTAACAAGACAATGTAAAGGTGATTAGCAATGGAAGAAAGTATTTCAAAGAAGTTACCATTTCATACATTTACAATTAGAGTGAATGATTTGTACAAATGGCTTGAAATGATTGTAAGGATGGAGCGTATATCTCACATGAGGATTTCATACCAAGGGGAAGAGTTACTTGGCCCCAAATGGCTTTATAGGGGTCAGGCAAATTCAGAGTGGGATATTGCGAGTTCCTTTGAGCGACTGGTTTTTCGACCGATTTATAACGAACCTGAATTAAAAATCGATGAGGAGGATTTTAGAGAAAGGGAAAAAGCAGCAATACAATATTTCCGTCAATGGGCAGATGTATCTAGACAAGATGCACCAATAGTTAATGGTGAATGGTTGGCACTGATGCAACACTATGAGATTCCAACACGGTTGATTGATTTCACAGAAGTGCCGTTGATGGCACTTGCCTTTTCGCTTGAGGACACTAAACAAGAAGACTCGAATTTTGCGATTTGGGCGGTATTGGGAAGTTCATCAGGGTATGAAACGCAAGAAAAATTAAGGCAAATAAGCCCTAGCAGTAAGAGCGTAGAAATACTTGATACATTATCATATCGCGCTAGGTGTGATGAATATGATCGTAGGGAAGTGAACCGTATTCTAGCTGGATGTAGGCTTGGTACCCCAAGAGTATTGCGCTACGTCCCGATTGGTATGAATGATCGCCAGAAAAGGCAGAGAGGTCTGTTTCTGACCGGTACACATTTGGGGCAAGCATTTATGCCACTGTTACATTATTGGACAGAGACCAATGCTAATGATCTGCAAAATCCAAGGTTTGAAATAGGTATCACGGATGCATTGACATCTGATGGGATTAAAGAAGATGTCGCAAATGCACATATCATAAAGTACGAGTTTGACAAGGAATTACGCGACAAGGCAAGGATATTACTACGCTGTTGTAATCTTACTGACCTGACGAGATATGGTGGAATTGAAAAAGTGGCCAAGGAGACAAAAGGATTGTTGGTGGAGCGTTTTTATAGGTGATACCGAAGATAGTTTCATTTCGTCTTGTAAAGGAGATTTTAGATGGAGACGATTAAGCGGATCTGTTTGGGAATCGTGGTATTTACCTCACTGTCAGGGTTCTGTCTTACAGAATCGGTCAATGGTGTTACATGGAGGTATTCGATTTCAGGGGGTGAAGCGACTATTGGAGGAGGGTCTTATACTTGTGTGCCTACATCTACTGTTGGTACAATTACCATCCCATCAAAACTTGGCGGTGCTCCCGTTAAGTCTATTGGTGGGGCTGCCTTTGAAAAATGTAGGCTCTTGACGAACGTAACTATTCCCACGAGTGTTATTTGTATTGGGTCTTCAGCATTTAAGGACTGCACTAGTCTAACGAATGTAACTATTCCTACTAGTGTTAATAGGATCTTGCATTCAGCATTTGAAGGATGTACTAGTTTGATGAATATGACGATCCCCAATAGCGTGACCAGTATTGAGTCCTATATGTTTAAGGATTGTACTAGTCTCACATCAGTAACTATTCCCTCTAGTGTTGAGAGTATAGAGGCTCATGCCTTTTATAATTGTTCTGCCCTTACAAGTGTAACGATACCAAGTTCGGTAACAGATATCGAAAGTCTGGCATTTTATAATTGCTACAACCTGACAAGTGTTTATATTACGGATATTGCAGTATGGTGTCAGATTCCTTTTAGATCAGCTAATTCAAATCCGCTTAGATATGCACACAATTTATATCTTAATGGTACACTTGTTACAAATCTAACAATACCTGATGGGGTGACGTGCATCGGAGATTATGCATTTTATGGATGTGATGGTATAACATACGTAACGATCCCAGGCTCTGTTACAAGTATTGGGGGGTCATCTTTTAGAGGTTGTAGTGGTATTAGAGGTTTGACAATATCCCAAGATATTTGTAACTATCAAATATCATCTATTCTACCATCTGCATATGAGTCTATAACTAATGTAACACTCCTTGGAGAAATGACAAGTATTGTACCTTATACTTTTAGTGGTTGTAGCGGTATGACAGACTTGACAATTCCCACTAGTGTAAAGGAGATAGGGCCATTTGCGTTTAATGATTGTAAAGGCTTGACAAATATAAATATTCCTGTTAATGTCACAAACATTGGTATGTCTGCATTTAGTGGGTGTAGTGGCCTTACGAATCTGAATATTTCTGCAAATGTAAGAAATATTGGAGCGTCAGCATTTAAGGGTTGTAGTAACCTAACATGTATAACGATTCCTGACGGTATAGCGTGTATAGAAGACGCTACATTTAAGGATTGTAGCATGTTGACAAATATGATAATTCCCAATAGTGTGACGAATATTGGAGCATTTTCGTTTTCGGGGTGTGATAGTTTAACTAATATTACAATGTCTGTTAATACAATAAGCATTGGAGATTCTGCTTTTTCTGGTTGTGGTAGTATTCTGAGTTTGATGTTACCCAATAGTGTCATTAGCATTGCTTCTTCTGCATTCTTGGGTTGTAATGGATTAAGGGACATTGTTATTCCACAGTGTGTATGTGATGCTGGTCTGTCGACGATCTTTCCTAATACCTATCAATTCATTACGAATATCGTTGTCTTGGACGGCGTTACTAGTATTAGTGATTTTGCTTTTTCAAATTGCCGAGATCTCATGAGTATTGTGTTACCGAATAGTATCACGAGTATTGGTTGTAATGCATTTCATAATACGCCTTTTTATAATAGTCTTCCAGATGGACTTATAGTACTTGGCAGCGTTGTTTATTCGATGAAGGGAATCTGTATGGGGGATATCGTGATACCAGATGGTGTTACGAGTATCAGTGATTTCGCATTTTCAGGATGTTATCAACTATCGGGTATAACGATACCCAGTAGCGTGTTACGTATCGGACACAATGCGTTTTATGATTGTAGTGGTCTTACACGCATTACGATTCCTGGTAGTGTTACAAATATTGGTGAATATGCTTTCTCGGAATGTAATCAACTTGCTAGTGTGGTGATGTTAGGCTCAAATAACTAATACGTTTAATGGGTGTAGTTGCCTTTCTAGTGTGACGATACCGCAGTGTATTTGTAGTGCCCCAATGGCTTCCTATTTTCCAGAGACTTATCAGCTTATTACCAATGTAGAAATAACTAGCGGCGTAACATATATTGGGAACAGTGTATTTCGTGGTTGCAGTGGACTCACAAGTGTGACGATACCGAATAGTGTGACGAACATTTCTGAGTCTGCATTTGATGGTTGTAGTAATTTGATGTTGATTACAGTGGATGATGATAATGCTCATTATTGTTCAGTGGATGGTCTTTTATTGTCCAAAGACGGGAAAACGCTTGTGCGGAGTGTTAATAGAAAAATGACGATACCCAATGGTGTAATGCGTATCGCTGATTCAGCGTTTTCAGGGTGTAGTGATCTTACGAGTGTGACGATTCCAAACAGTGTTACTAGCATCGCTGATTCGGCGTTTGTCGGTTGTAGCGGTTTATGCTCATTATCTGTAGCCGATAACAATGCTTATTACTCTTCTGCCAACGGTCTTTTGTTATCCAAATCTGGGGATGAACTTATACATGGTGTAAATGGTAATGTAGTTATACCTGCAAGTGTAAGAACCATCAGAGCTTATGCCTTCGATAGTTGTAGTGACCTCACGAGTGTGATAATACCAAATAGTGTCACCGGCATAGGGTCATATGCATTTAATGGTTGCAGTAATCTCACAAGTGTAACGATTCCACAAAGTATTTGTTCGTCGAGAGTATCATCGGTATTTCCGGCGGCATATCAATCGATAACAAATGCAACAATAGCTTCTGGTACAGTGTATATTAGTACTTTTGTGTTTGACGGATGTAGTAGTCTTATGAGTGTAATAATACCAGATAGTGTCAGAAGTATTGGGGCGTATGCGTTTGCTGAATGCACTAATCTTACAAGTGTGGTGATGCCGAACAGTGTTACGAGCATTGGGTCATCTGCGTTTTCGAGTTGTAGTAATCTTACAAGTGTAACTATATCTCAAAGTATTTGCACATCGAGAATGTCGTCTGTATTCCCGGAGGCATATCAATCGATAACAAATGTGATCATTGCCGATGGCGCTGTGAGTGTTGGTGCTTACACTTTTGAGGGTTGTAGCAGTCTTACGAGTGTGATAATGCCAGAAGGTATTACGAGCATTGGATCGTATGCGTTCTCCGGATGTGCTGCCCTTACAAGTGTGTTGATTCCGAACAGCGTCACGAACATAGGGGCTTGTGCGTTTGATGGGTGTATCGGCCTTACAAATGTGACGTTGCCGCAAGTGGCGTGTTCGTCGAGATTGTCGTCGGTGTTTCCATCGTCATACCAATCAATATCAAACGTTGTGATAGCGGATGGTGTTACGAACATCGGTACACATGTGTTTGATGGGTGTAGGGGTCTTACAAGTGTGGCAATACCAGATAGTGTTACGAATATTGAATCGTATGCGTTTTTTGGGTGTAGTACACTTACTCATCTGGTACTTCCTAATGGCATCAAGGATATCGGAGTATCTGCTTTTGAGGGTTGCAGTGGCCTTATAGATGTGGTTATGCCTGATAGTATCACGAATATCGGGTATTCTGCGTTTTATAATTGTAGCAGCCTTACAGCTGTTCAGATTTCGGATATGATGGCATGGTGTAGAATATCGTTTGGAAGTCTTAGTGCCAATCCTCTTTACTATGCACATGATTTGTATTTGAATGGTGAACTAGTGACAAGTCTTGTCGTTCCCAACAGTATCACTAGCATTGGGTCTTGGGTCTTCTCCGGTTGCAGATGTCTTATGGCCGTGACGATACCGGATAGCGTTATAAGCCTTGGAACTGAAGCGTTTTACGGCTGTAGTAATTTAGAAGACTTGGTAATTCCAGATAGTGTTATGAGTATTGGAACGTCTGTGTTTTCTGGTTGCAGTGGCCTTAAGAATGTTACAATTCCACAATGTGTTTGTACAAGGGGTTTGTCCTCCGTGTTTGTAAATTCCTATCAGTCCATTACGAATGTCGTGATCGTTGATGGTGTTACGAGTATAGGCAGTTCTGCGTTTTCAGGTTGTTGTGGACTGACGAGAATTGCGATTCCTGGTAGTGTTACGAGCATCGGTAGTTCCGCTTTCTCCGGTTGTAGCGGTCTTACGAGTGTTGAGATTCCCAACGGTATCACTCGGATTGAGAACTCCGCCTTTTCTGGTTGTAGTGGTCTTACGAGTATTACGATTCCTAGTAGTGTGACGAGTATTGGTAATTCCGCTTTTTCTGGTTGCAACAGTCTTACGAACATTGTAATCCCTGACCATGTGACGAGTATCGGAAATTCAGCGTTCTCTGGTTGTAGTCGTCTCACAGGCCTGGTGATACCAAATAGTATTACGAGTATTGGCACTTCTGCATTTTCAAATTGTAGAGGTCTCAAGAGCGTTACGATTACACAGTTCGTAGCGACAAGGAAATTGTCTACAATATTCCCCAATGCATATCAATCTATCAAGAATGTTATTATCGCTGAAGGAGTGACTGACATCGGCGCTTCGGCATTTTTGGGTTGCAGGAATCTTATAGATTTGACTATTCCAAATAGCGTGACAAATGTTGGTAGTTCCGCGTTCGCGTTATGTAATAACCTTACGTCTGTTTATATTTCTAATCTGGCAGCATGGTGCCGAATCTCATTTGAGGATTCTTCCGCCAATCCACTTAGCTACGCATCCTATTTGTACTTGAATGGTGAATTAGTTACGAACCTTACGATTCATAATGGTATCACGAATATAGGTGATTATGCGTTTTATAATTACGGACTTGTGGAAGTGTCAATTGCGAGAAGTGTCACGAATATTAGTGCTTCCGCGTTCCATAATTGCAGTGAATTGATTTCATTTTCTGTGTCTAGACTTAACAGCTATTATTTCTCTACAAATGGTTTTCTGTTGACTAAGGATGGTGGGACCCTCATACGAGGGGTTAATGAAAATGTTGTTCTTCCCGAGAGTGTCACGAATATAGGCGATTATGCGTTTTCAGGATATAGTAGGGTTACGAGTGTGGCAATTCCCAATGGGGTAAAGAATATTGGAAATCAATCGTTTTACAATTGTCGGAACCTTACGAGTGTGATTATTCCTAATAGTATTGTGAACATTGCTGCTTCGGCATTTTCTGGTTGTGACGATATTAAAAGCGCAACAGTTTCACAATATGCATGTAATAGGGGGTTGGCTTCCGTTTTCCCTAATGCATTTCAGACTATCACAAATGTTGTTATCTCTGATGGTGTCACGAGTATCGGTAATTGTGCGTTCTATGGTTGTAGTGGTCTTACGAGCGTAACGATACCTGACAGCGTAACGAGTATTGGTAGTTCCGCTTTCTCTGGTTGCAGTGACCTTACGAGTGTTGAGATTCCCAACGGTATCACTCTGATTGAGAATTCCGCATTTTCCGGTTGTAGTAAACTTGGGGATGTTATAATACCAGATAGTGTTACGTATATTGGGGAATCTGCCTTTTCCGGAACAGCCTTTTACGAAAACCTCCCTGACGGGCTTGTCGTTCTTGGTAAGATAGCCTATAAAGTAAAGGGAATTTGTCCTGTCAATGTGACAGTTCCTGTTGGGGTTGCATATGTAGGGGGATATGCATTCTCGGGGAATGCCAATCTTACGAATGTGACGATACCAAGTAGTGTTACGAGTATTGGGGATTATGCATTTCGGAATTGTACTGGTCTTGTGAGTGTTACGATTTCGAATAGTGTTACTGGTATTGGTTCTTTCGCCTTTTCTGGTTGTAGCGGGTTGAAGGAGGTTGCGATTCCACAATGTGTTTGTACAAGAGGGTTGTCTTCTGTGTTCCCAAATTCTTATCAGTCAATTACGAATATAGTCATCGTAGATGGCGTTACAAGTGTTGGGAACTCTGCATTTTCGGGTTGTAGCGGATTGAATAGAGTGACGATACCAAGTAGTGTCACAATTATTGGTAAATCTGCCTTTATTGGATGTGGTGAGCTTGAGGGTGTTTATATTTCTGACCTTGCGTCATGGCGTGGAATTGCGTTTGGTAGTATAGAGGCCAATCCGCTCTACTACGCACATAATCTGTACCTGAACGGGGGCCTTGTGAGTGACCTTGTGATTCCAGATAGTGTCACGAGTGTCGGAAACTATGTGTTCGCGGGAAGCGGGATTACAAGTGTGGCAATGCCAAGTAGTGTCACGAGCATTGGCACTTCCGCGTTCTCTGGTTGTAATGGACTTAAGGATGTTACGATTCCACAATGTATTTGTACAAGAGGCCTATCCTCCGTGTTTCCAAATTCCTATCAGTCCATTACGAATGTTGTGATCGTTGATGGCGTTACGATTATCGGCAGCGCAGCTTTCTCAGGTTGTAGTGGGCTTTCTAGCATTATGATTCCTGGTAGTGTGACGAGTATTGGTAATTCCGCCTTTTCAGGTTGTAGTGGACTTACGAACATTGTGATCCCTAGTTGTGTTACGAGTATCGGGAATTCCGCATTTTCGGGCTGTGGTGGTCTAACGAGCGTAACGATTCCGTACAGTGTGGCGAGTATTGGTAGCGGTGCGTTCTCGGGATGTACTGGACTTAACGCCGTTCATATTTCTGACCTCACCGCTTGGTGTGGGATTTCTTTCGGTAATATGGAGGCCAATCCTCTCTACTACGCACATAATCTGTATTTGAATGGGGTGCTTGTGAGAGATTTTGTGATACCCGATGGTGTTACGAATGTCGGGAATTACCTGTTCTCTGGAGGCGGGATTGGAAGCGTGACGATACCAAGTAGTGTCACGAGCATAGGGAATAATGCTTTCACGGGTTGCAACAGCCTGAAGAATGTCATGATCACGCAGTATGTGTGTGATCGGGGGATGTCTGCCGTGTTCCCTGATGCCTATCAATTTATCACGAATGTCGTAATTACCGATGGCGCAACAAGCATCGGGTCTTCAATGTTCGTTGGTTGTGGTGGGCTCGTCTGTGTGTCGATTCCTAATACTGTCACGAATATCGGGACTTCCGCGTTCGCGGGGTGTGGAAACCTTGCAAGCATGATAATTCCTGATAGCGTTATGAAGGTTGGAGACGGTGCGTTTGTGGGTTGCACGGGAATTGAGGTTGCGACGATGCCGGCGTGTGTCAAGGTGGCGTCGTTCGACGAATTGTATCCAGATGCGTGCCAGTCGGTACGCAGGGTGATCTTCGCGGAGGGGGTGACGGAGATAGGGGATAATTTCTTTAGCGGCGGTCGCGGGGCGACCGCCCTACCGGACGGTGTCACTGTAGGATGTCCAAATCTTGAGTCCATTGACATCGCGGAGAGCGTGGTACGGATTGGGACGAATGTGTTTGAGGCGTGTTCGGCGCTTGATATGGTGGTGACAAATGGTTTGGAATTGTATCAAGGGTGGTGTTTGGGGTTCGCTAAGGGGGGCGGCGGTCGCGGGGCGACCGCCCTACCAGAGGGCGTGAGGGGAATCGCCGCCGGGGCGTTCGAGGGCGAGTATGACATAGAGAGTGTTGTGTTGCCCGCGTCGTTGCGATTCGTTGGCGCGAGGGCGTTCAAGGATTGCACCGAGTTGGAGGAGGTGTCTCTGCCTGATGGCGTGTCTGTTGTGGATCGTGATGCGTTCCGCAATTGCACGTACATGCAGAGTGTGGCGTTGCCCACGAACTTGGTGGAAATCGGTGATGGTGCGTTCGCCAATTGTGCGATGTTGGACGAAGTGGCGATCCCCGACGGAGTGTTGGATGTGGGCGAAGCGGCGTTCTCGAATTGCTGGCGCATGACCTCGGCGGCGATTCCTGCAAGCATTACGAATCTCGGAGAAGGGGTATTCGCTGATTGCCGGAGGCTTACTGACGTTGCCGTACCCATTCACATCGACACTATGGCGGGTTTGTTCCCGGCGGCGTATGACAAGATTGTGAATGTGAGGGTGGTGAATGGGCAAGTTGCCCGTTCTACCAGTGGGGACGATTCGGCGGCGGGCACGGGGTGCCCACCCTACCAGATGGTACCTGGGATGTTCAGTGGTTGCACGTCGTTGGAGAGCGTTGTATGGCCGAATGATGGAAGTGTTGGTGCGATTTCGGAGGAGGCGTTCATGGGATGCGTGAACATGACTGAGTTCAATTTACCTACGTCTATTACAAATATCGGAGCGAGGGCGTTTGCGGGATGTACTTCTATCGAGGAGATCGAATTGCCCGAGAATGTGGCGGCGCTGGGCGATGAAGTGTTCTACGGTTGCTCCTCGCTACGGGCGGTGCATTTTACGGGCAATGCTCCCGCATGTACCACGGCGGCATACTACGGCACGGACGCCGCGCTAGCCACTTACGTGGTGAAGGACTCGATGGGATGGGACGGCGTGACAACGTCGAAGTCTCTGCCGGAGTTCTGGCCGATTGGGACGACGCATGAGATAACATGGGAGCCGCTGGTGGTGGCGCCGCCGATTGTGGTTTTGGAGGGTGTGGGGGCCGTAGCGATGCAGGACGGGATGGGGCAAACGTCGTTCTCGTCGGATTCCTGCACGGTTTCGCTTACGTGTGCGACGGCCGGCGCCACGATCTACTATGGCGTGAATGCGTCGCCACGTCCGATTGCGCGGTTCGTCTATTCAAGTCCGTTCACTGTCTCGGACACGGCTACGATCTATGCGTTCGCGGTGAAGGATGGTGTTACTAGCACGCCCGTCACGAAGGTGACGATCACAAAGCAATCGATGATGCTTGGTGAGGCGGCGAGTGCAGACTCGGCAAGCGCCGCTCTCCCTTGGACCACGGGCGGCAACGCGAATTGGACTCCTACAAGCGATGCGACTGCGTCGAGCGGGCGTTCTGCGCAGAGTGGTGAGATTGGCGACGCGGCAGAGGGGACATGGAATGAATCTTGGATTGAGACCACGGTGTCAGGAGCGGGTACGGCCACATTCTCATGGAAAGTGGTGTGCGAAGAGGATTACATTTCGCATGAGGCCACTTGGGATCATGTTGCGTTCTTCACTAACGGAATAGAGGCGGCTCGTATGGACGGCGACAGCGGTTGGCGGCAGATGTCGGTCTCGTTCGCGGACGCGGGGGATCATATGCTCCGCTGGAAGTTCTCAAAGGACGAGTACAACGAAGAGGAGTATACCGACCGCGCTTGGGTGACTGGCTTTACATGGACGCCGTCTTCGGTGTCGGAGGAAGTGTCGGTGGACATGGGCGGTGGCAAGTCGGTCGCGGTTCCGCAGACGTGGATTGACGCGCATCCTGCGCTCGTGGCGGCGGCGGGCGGCGATGCGGCTACGGCCCTGCAGTCCACGGCGGCGAACGGGCGGCTGTCGGTTGTCGAATGTTATATTCTTGGACTTGATCCAGAAAGCGCCACGAACGACTTCAGAATCACTTCGTTCCCGATGAAGGCGGACGGCACGCCGGATCTGGACAATCTAGTCTTCGAGCCGTCCCAGGACAAGTGGAACGTGCCGGGGGCGGTTCCGAAGCTGAGAGGCGCGGCGACATTGGACGGCCCGTGGCAGGACGTGCCTACGGGCGGCGACACGGAAATGCGGTTCTTCAAGATCGAGGTCGTGCTGCCGTAGTTTAGGCGCTCGCGGCAAGATGCCGAAAAGGGGTGGGCGCCCCTCGTTACGCTTCGTCACCTATTCGTAAAATTGGAAATAGGTGCGATTTCCGCGTTGAGGTGGCATGGCTTGATACACTGCGGCGCGGCGGAGTGTCAGGGGTCTTGGAATCGTGAGAAATCGCACTTGGAGGGGTCTTGGAATCGTGGCAGAAAACGTCCTATTTTGTTGAAACCGGGGTGGAAGGAAGGGCGCAGGATATGGTATAATACCTGCGTTCCGTCCGCAATCGGCAACAGGAAAGAGAAAATGAGCATATTCAAAGCATACGACATCCGCGGTGTGTACGGCCGCGACCTCAACGACGACACATTCTACAGAATAGCCCGGGCCTATGCGCAGTTCACCGGCGCGAAGAGAGTGGTGGTGGCCCGCGACTGCCGCACCTCATCCGATGCCCTCTTCGCCGCCTTCGCGCAGGGCCTCGTGGACGAAGGCGCCGACGTCCTCGACGTCGGCCTCGCCTCCACCCCCATGAGCTACTTCGCCAACACCTTCCTCAAGGCCGAAGGCAGCGTGATGATCACCGCCTCCCACAACACCCGCGAGTGGAACGGCTGCAAGCTCTGCCGCGCCGGCGCCGTGCCCATCTCCGGCGCGACCGGCATCAAGGACATCGAGCGCATCTTCTCCACGATCAACACCTACGACCCTCCCTCCGGCGTGGGCGAGATCACGAAGGTTGACATCTCTAAGGAGTACGCCGCCCACGCGCGCAAGTTCGCCCATCTTGACCATCCCCTCCACGTGGCGATGGACTTCGCGAACGGCATGGGAATAGCGGAGTCCGTCTCCTTCGCCGGCACGCCCCTCACCTACGACGCGCTCTACGGCGAATACGACGGCAACTTCCCCAACCACGACGCCAATCCTCTTCACACAGCGACGCTCGCCGACCTGCAGAAGGTCCTCCGCGACAATCCCGGCAAGTACGCCTTCGGAGTGGCCTTCGACGGCGACGCCGACCGCGTGGGATTCCTCGACGAGAAGGGCGAGATAATCCCGATGGACTTCACCACTGCGCTCATCGCGCAGGACATGCTCCGCGACAACCCCGGCGCCGCCTGCTTCTACGATCTCCGCTCCTCCAAGGTGGCCGCCGAGACGATCGCCGCCGCGGGCGGACGCCCCATGATGTCGCGCGTGGGCCACAGCTTCATCAAGGCGCAGATGCGCGAGAACGACGCGATCTTCGCGGGCGAGCTCTCCGGACACTACTACTTCAAGGCCAATTCCACGGCGGAGTCGTCGTCGATGGCCGTGTTCGCTCTTGCGAACATCGTCTCTCGATCCGGAAAGCCTCTCTCCGAACTCGTGGCGCCGCTCAGAAAGTATGCGCAGTCTGGCGAGATCAACTCGCAGGTCGCGGACGCCGCAGCCGTTCTCGCGAAGATTAAGTCGCTCTACCCCGACAACTTCGAGCTCGACGGAGTCTCCGTGGACCGCTGGGATGCCGAGGGCTGGTGGTTCAACGTCCGCATGTCCAACACCGAGCCGCTCGTTCGCCTCAACCTCGAGGCTAAGACCCCCGAGCTCATGGCCAGCAAGCGCGACGAGATGCTCGCGACGATACGTTCCTGAGGGGTGATGCGAACGACTGCGCTTACACTGTTCGCCGCACTCTTCGCCCTGGCCGTCGCGGGCGGCGAGACGGTCTACCGCCGCGCCACCGAGCGCGTCGTGTCGATGGATCCGCTACGCGCCGGCAGCGTGGCGGACGCCCGCGCCGTGCAGCTCGTGTACGAGCCGCTTCTGGACGTCGACTACTATGCGCGGCCATACAGGCTCGTGCCTGGGCTGTGCGACTTGCCGGAAGTGTCGGCTGACCGCCTTGTATACACTTTCCGCATTCGCGACGGAGCCCGCTTCACCGACGACCCGTGCTTCCCAGGCGGGAAGGGGCGCGCCGTGACGGCGCAGGACGTGAAGTATTCGCTTGACCGCCTTGCCGACCGTGCGAACGCCTCGAGCGGAATGTGGCTCATGGACGGCGTAGACTCCGTCGTGGCAGTTGACGGGCGCACCGTCGAGATACGCCTAAAGCGTCCTCTGCACGTGTTCCCCTGGCTCATGGCGATGGCGTATACGTCGCCGGTGCCGCGCGAGGCGGTGGAGACGTACGGCATGCGCTTCGGCGGGCGCGCGGTGGGGTCCGGCCCGTACCGTCTGGCGGAGTGGTGGCGCGGCCACCGCATGGTGTTCGTGCGCAACGCCGCATGGCCGGGATGGGCGCGGTTCGGCGAGCGTCCTGCGGCGTCCGCTCCGCCGGAGGGCGCCGTCTTCGACAAGCTCGAGTATCTGAACGTCGAGGACGTCTCCACGCAGTGGCTCATGTTCCTCTCCGGCGAGCTGGACTTCCTGGGGGAGATCTCCAGAGACAACTGGGACGCCGTGGTGGGGCCGGACGGCCGCATAGCCGGTGATCTGGAGAAGCGCGGCGTGACGCTTCACGCAGCCTCGGTGATGCAGGTCTACTACGTGGGCGTGAACATGCGCGATCCTGTCCTGGGGCCCAACCGCAAGCTTCGCCAGGCGCTCAACTGCGCGTTCGACTTCCCCGCCTGGCAGCGTTTCCTGAATAACCGCGTCATGCACGCGGACGGTCCGGTGCCGCCCGGGGTGGTGGGGCGTGCCACGACGCCGTTCGCGTATTCGTTCGACGTCGAGAAGGCGCGTCGCCTGCTGGCCGAGGCCGGATATCCGGGCGGGGTGGACCCCAAGACGGGAAAACGGCTTGTGATCTCGCTCGCTATGGGCCGCGCCACGCAGTCGGCCCACGAACAGGCTGAGCTGCTCGCGTCGTTCTACGACCGCGTGGGGATCAACCTCAAGGAGGACTGCATGACCTGGGACGCGTTCCTCAAGGCGATAAACGAGGGCCGCGCGCAGACGTTCCTCATTGGATGGGTGGGTGACTACCCGGACGCGGAGAACTTCATGCAGCTCTTCCATTCGAAGAACGTCTCCCCCGGCGCCAACCACGGCAACTACCGCAATCCGGAGTTCGACAGAGTCTATGACGCCGCCATGGCCTCCGCCACCGAGGAAGAGCGAAACGCGTTGTGGGTGAAGGCCCAGGAGATCGTGCGCGAGGACTGTCCCTGGGTGTTCCTCCACTACCCCAAGGCGTACAGCCTGATCCGCGACAGGGTGCGCGGCTACAAGCCCACGGACTTCTCCTACGGCGTGGAGAAGAACTTCCGCGCGGCGCGTTGACGGGGCGGGAAAATCTGTCGTGGGGAAAGTAAAAACGGGTAATCGGTCAGTGAAGTGCATGGTCGTCGCTCCGAGGCGCATGGCGCGGTGGTCCTGTTCCGCTCACTCGCCTTGCGGCGAGTGCTCGTAAACGGCCCACCGCATCCACGCGCCTCTGCGCTCC